>Ga0316204_10000544_pt1 | contig 136485 bp, 141 predicted proteins | sample 6monrhotite_MG_2_FD_205661 | JGI IMG/M metagenome (GOLD analysis project Ga0316204, IMG submission 205661) | Microbial mat bacterial communities from mineral coupon in-situ incubated in ocean water Damariscotta River, Maine, United States -... | ecosystem: Environmental > Aquatic > Marine >... | reverse complement strand
GAGCAACGCTTCTTCAAACATAATAGTTAAATTCATACAATCTCTTAAGCGACTTAGGATATTATTAAATCTTTTTGCTACTGAACAGGCATTTGCATCATTTCAGACACCTCAAGTGAACCACCAATATCAAGAAAAGGGCAGGCTTGTGCAATAGATAACGCGTCCTCCATCGAGTCTGCTTTGATAATCGAGAACCCGGACATTGCACTACTTCCACCTTCTCCTATCGTTCCATCAGAGCTAACGGTATGCGTGTCCTTCAATGGAATGGTAGGGCTAACAACTGCATCACCAAGTGATGACATCCACTCCATATACGCATCAAAATGTTTTCTTGATTCTTCAGGGCTGGACGGCTGATTACCTCCCAGATAAACAAATACGTACTGTGTCATTCTGATTTCCTCATTATATAAATTACGATCAAGTCTTACACCTAATACTGCCGCAAGCTAACATTAATCCTTGAACGGTTCATCACCAAGCAAGACACTGAGATAAGGCGCATAAGTTAATACAGCACCTTGCTTAATACCCAAGTCGTCAAACGCATTTTCCATATTTTCGAAAAACGCATCATTTTGTGGGTCTGTTTTGAGCATTTCAAGAGCAGAGAGCAGCGATGTTATTTCACTACTATCCATATATAACTTTAATGTCTGAATCGATTCCGCGACTCTCATACCACTTACGATTTTACCTTCTTTTTTCATTGGTTATATCTAAACCCCTTGAATATTTTATAAGCTATATATCTATAATAATGTGATTTGTAGTTCAGTTATTAAGCTCTAATATTAATAACTTAACCTAAAGTTTATAATATGAGATGAATGTTATCTCTTGCGCGTAACACTAAATGAGCAATAGACCAATTCCTTATAGCCTTTTTAGCATACTTTTCAGTGTTTCGACAAACTGCGGATACATGCCAGAAGACTCTACTTTTTTCACACAGCTCAACGCGAAACGTTCTCTGCGATCTGACATCCAGTCTTGCTTGTAAGCATCGTTACCAGTCAAAAAGTCAATTTCATCTACTTTATCAACCTTAATCACATACTCCATCAGGAAACTGGTGAGTATTGAACCCGGCGAATACTTCTTCCACGTTTCATCATATGCCAGTCTGAATATACTTGCTTTGCCGTGAAGTACAAACCATAGCTGTGCCGCGATCGGCTGCCCATTAATATAAAGGACGGCGAGCCTTGACCAGCCCGGCCTCGAAAAGCCATCCACAAAACCATTCATAAAGCTCACATACTGTTCATTCGCCTTCCAGCTAGCGCCATAAACCGCATAGTAATCTGACATTGCCTGCGGCACCTCGCCTCCGCTAAAAAGACGGATTTCATAACCGTACTCACGATCAAGTTTTCGTTTCTTTCTAGATATTGTATTACGTAGCCTGGCAGGCCGGGCAGCCATATAGTCCTCATATGACTGTCCCTGTACGCGATAAATCCAGTTATATAGCCGAAATATTTTTTCGCAATTAAACCCAGATACTTCCATGGCCTGTTGCAAGCCAACTATTCCGCTGTCATTGTCAGCAACAGGCTCTAATAGTAATCCACGAAGTGACAACTGGCTCAAACCCTGACTCAGGCATGTGAGAATCGCTTGTTGATTTTCATCTGCGAGCAATAAACTAAAATGTGTAGTGTATCGGTGCTTGAGAGAGCACCACGTACCCCCATCGCTTTTCATCAGAGGCAGAATGGCAACCACCTTATTCTCTGTTACCACGCAAGCCAACACCAAAGCTTGTTTGCCATCAAGTGCCGTGGCGGTTAAATTCACAAACCACGGGCGTGTGAAAAAGATACTGTCTTTTTCTGCTTGTTCAAACAGTGCGTTAGCGCTCTCTGGAAGCTGATTCCAATCGGTGTAACATAAAAACTTCATTAATAAACTCAGATGCAATGACAATACAGACAATAACTAAGCCAAGTGACCACTCTAATGCAAAGTTGTTTAACGGACCAATACATAAGCGTGAATCCAATTATCTAGGTTAGCGCTATAATTTCACACCTTTCCATCCTGTTTTATACTCGTCATCACCTGCTGATTTATCTTGCTATAATGGTTTAAGAGAAAATATTGATGTAAGTGTAGCCAATTGTTCAGGAGACATCTTTGAATAAGGGTAAACAAGATCTAAAGTCTCAACCGCTTCCATAGTCTTTTCATCTAAAATAGCTTCTTCATCAATCACCTCAAAACCTGAGTCTATAAACACTTGAGGATACTCATGATGCCTCATGCGGTTTTCACCGTCTTTTATTAAATAATTGATCAATGCATGCTTTTCTTCGCTCCATGTTAAAAATTCTATTTTTGAAATAGATTTATCATGATGCTCAAAATGATCAGAATGATCAATTACATGGACCATTATACAACAATCAGAAACTTTCGACCTCAGAGATGAAAAAAGATTATAGATGTCACCTCTTGGTATATGCTCCAGCACGTTATTAGACATAACTATATCTATAGACTTATTACTTATTTCTGAAGAATTAAATGGAGCTAAATAGTCAATCGGCAATGATGAAAAACTAATGATTTTTTGAATATAATCATCATTTGGAAAATAACTCTTAAGATATCTCACTGTTTCTCTAAATGTTATATCATCCATATGGACATTTAAATCAGACATGCAAACCTTTTTTGCGCCATCACGTGCAAGTAAAATCGGTATTACGGGAAACCATCCTGACCCTATTTCCAATATAGTCGACCCTTCTATTCTAGAGCCCGATTTTTCCAATGCGGCCTTGATTCGTTCATAATTCTTTATAGTTAACTCCATATTTTGAGTATTAGGCGGATAACCAGATATTTTTCTTTTAAAGTCACGAAGGTTATCAGCAAATGGAAGCCTCCCAATTAAAGCCTTTTTTACTAAAAGCTTTTTCCAGTTCATTTTATATACTCCATATCCTTATTATTAAGGCGTGCGCTTACTTGAACACCCACAGCAAAGATTATAAGACTCTTGATATATTTCCTTAGCATGCCCATATTATAAAAAATAATACTACTAGTATGTCAACTCTATGTTACTTACTCGAATAGAACATAAAAGAATGAGCAAGCACTATTGTTATCTCCTTGCAATATGCAAGGCAAGTTTACGCAAGTAGCCTCACCTTTACAATTGCTGCCAATTCATATCAGTCTAATATTTTTTATACATAATATGTGAAATAAACATCATTAAAATAATTGCACCTGCAAATAAATACAGACCAAAGTGAATCGTTACGTTTGCCATGGGGCCAAGTTTTATCGTTACCAATAAAATAGCCACAACAAACACATCAAGCATTGACCATTTACCAACCAATTCCAGAAAGGCAATTAATTTTTTATGCTTACGTTGCGATATTCTGGTCGACACATGCAAATAAAACATTAATATCAACTTTATAAGCGGAAAAAGCACACTAAATAAAAACAGCACTAGAAATAGTGCATAGTAGCTCTCACTCCATAACTCCGAAAGTGCTGATAACAATGAAACTGTATTATTAAATATAAAGAATTTAGATAGTGTAAATAAAGGTGAAACACACGCAAACACAAAAACGATTAATGCAACTATTAGCAACAGGCTAATTAGATTATTTTTATTTTTTATCTTCATTTTTATTTATTTTTATAATCAAGCCAACAACATAAGCCTTGAGCATTCAGATTTAAGTCCATCTGCATGATATGCATTATTTCTTTTTCATTTAATTGACAACCAAAAGCTTCTAACTCTGTCATGAGATATGACGACAGTGAATTATATATTGCATTAAAGCATTGCTCATGCCCACTTGAATAAGATTGTTCGGCTATTGTTACGAAATCATCAATTTGCCTATGTAACATATCGGCTTTATTTTTTACGTCTGCTATGCAACCAAAATGTGTCAGAAACATTCTCTTAGGCGAAAAGCTTAACATTCTATCGATCGATAAATGTAGCGCCTGCGGGTCGAATTGTACTGGTGTTGTTGTTGGAAAAATAAACTGCTGACCATTTATGATTAAATCTTCATATGCCAGGCCAAATGTATCACCTGTAAAAAAACCCTGACTGGTTTCGTCATAAACACAATAATGATGTTTAGCATGACCAGGCGTATCGAGAAAATGCATTGCCCGCCCATTTAATGACAGAGTTTGCTCGTTTTCCACTTCGATTACACGACTTGCTTCAACAGGCAATATATCACCAAAGGTTTGTTTTAGTGTCTCCTCACCATAAACGGCTGTGGCGCCTGCAATTAATTTTGAAGGTGCTATCATATGACGCGCACCACGGGGGTGGACTACCAGTTTTGCCGCAGGACACATGTTCATTAACACACCAGCCGCACCTGCGTGATCAAGATGCACATGTGTCACCATGATATATTTTATCTGCTCGGGTCTAATTGCTTCTTCTTTCATGAAATTTTGAATATGATGCAAGCAACTACTTGTGCCTACGTCGACAAATGCATAGCTGTCGTCCTGCTTTATAAGATGACTGGCAACCAGACCACTACGTTGATAACCGGTGTCGATAGTGAACACCCCGTTCCCTTGGTCTATTACACGTTGCTTTATCTGATTGGGCATATTCACTGTTAGCTTATTTTTTTCTGGCCAGGATTTGCAGTACTGCCGCTCGACCATTATGATACTTCCCTTCGATAACATCCCTTTCAATCTCTTGTGCTAACGCTAGCTCCATTCCTTGTAATTCTTGCGTTACTTTATCTAATGTCATCATCAAGCCTGCACTCGCAGGACCGCCTGTTGAAAACTCGAGCTGCTTTGGAATATAAGCTTCCAGAATTAATACCCCACCAGGGCGTAACGCTTTTATCACTTTCAGATGTAATTGCTTGCGAATAACGTCAGGAAGGTGGCAAAAGATCGAAATAATGGCATCCCACCGCTCTATACCCGGCTCGTAGCTGGCGAGATCAGCCTGCTCAGTACTTATACCGACTTGTTTTCGGTCGGCTAATTCATTGGCTTTCATTAAACCAACTACCGATGAATCAACAGCTGTTACATCAAAACCCTTTGATGCTAGATAAACGGCATTGCGACCCTCCCCTTCTGCTAACGACAATACTTGCTTACCTTTGATTTCATCAACCATGGAGACTAGATAATCATTAGGGGTTTCGCCATAGGCATACCCTGGTTCGCTATAACGCTCATCCCAATCCATATTTAACTTCTCGATACGTTGAAAATTGCATAATAAGCACTCGGCTGGCTTTTGTACATTCTAGCTATGAAATAGTTATGGATTTACTGTATTATCACCGTTATCGGGTGCTCCAATTTCAGGAGTGAAACGTGAAATCGGTGAGTTTGTTCTAAAACAGGCAATTCCGATGCTGCCCCCGCAACGGTAATCAGGTGAAAACTGGCTACAGCCACTGTGTCATAACATGGGAAGGCGTCAGACAAAACAACCTGTTAGCCCGGAGACCGGCCTGATAAACACCTTGTGACATCAAGGTAATTGACTATGTGTTGCGGCGGGCGACCAGGCATGACTTCTAAAGCCTCCTCCCTCGGTCGCACTTATTATTTATTTGGTGTTTTTTTGAAAAACAAGTATTCAACGCTGTTTTTATTTTTGCTGATTTCTGCAGGCTTACATGTGCTTGTTTTTTTACTGTGGCCAACTACACAACAAGCCACTGTTTCTACCAGCTATCAAAGCTCCATCCAGCTAACACTCGTTCAAGTTACACATAAAAAAGAACCTGAAAAAAATAAACCAAAAAAAACTAAAGAACCAACAACCAAAAAAACAACACCAACTAAAATTAAAAACAAACCTGAAGCGCTTACTAAAAAACAAGTAGCTATACAAAAAACGGTGCCTGAGCCTGTCCACGAAGCAATTCAACCAAAAAAGTCTTCCGGCCATCAGGTTGTTACTCTGGTCGAAAACAAACAACTATTGTCTGAAAGAATTCAAAAACAACTTAACCTGAAAATTCATTTCACTCGTTCTTACCCAAGGCTAGCTATTCGTAACGCATGGGAAGGACAAGTTAATCTAGGTATACGCGTATTATCTGATGGGCAGCTTACTGGTGTTCATGTTATCAATAGTTCTGGTTATCGCATACTTGATAATGCAGCCATGAAAAGCGTCAATAAAGTCGCTCATTTACCAGAAGCGCGCTTCTGGTTAGGCGGCAAACATATTGATGTTGTACTGCCTATCGTTTATAAATTAACCGACAGTTAAAGTGAGTAATTAATCAATGGGCAATCGACTTTCAAAAATATACACACGCACAGGTGACGATGGCTCCACCGGGTTAGCCGATGGTAGTCGCACCGAAAAAGACAGCCTGAGAATGGAAGCAATAGGTACTGTTGACGAACTCAATTCAGCAATTGGCATGGTTTTATCTCACGAAGTACCTGAAGCAATTAATGATTGCTTCACTCGCGTTCAACATGACCTGTTTGATCTAGGCGGTGAGCTAGCTATACCTACATACGTCGTAATGAAAGACGAACTAACCCAGATGCTTGAACAACAATTAGACGCATTAAATAAAGATTTACCTTATCTAAAAGAATTTATTTTACCTGCAGGTGGACAAGCCACGACATGCTGCCATTTGGCTCGTTGCATTTGTCGCCGCACTGAACGTAGATGCGTTACACTACATCGTAGCGAAACACTTAACCCGTTTATATTAACTTATCTAAATCGCCTGTCTGATTTGCTGTTTGTTGCTGCAAGAACCCTGGCGCGACATGAAGGTGGCGAAGAAGTGTTCTGGAACAGAGAAAATTTAAGAGGCTAGTTATCGTGAATAATAATATTATAATCATTGGCATGGGAGAAATGGGAGGCGTTTTTGCACGTGGCTTTTTAAAATCGGGTTACCCGGTTATTCCTGTTACTCGAAACATGGACATGGATACACTGGCTACTCAAATCGACACACCTGAATTAGTACTGATTGCTGTTGCCGAAAACGATTTGCAATCTATTCTAAATGATTTGCCTGCAGCATGGCGCACCAATACTGTTTTACTTCAAAATGAATTATTACCTGGGAACTGGACAAAGCATAACTTAAACAAACCCACTATTATTTCTGTATGGTTTGAGAAGAAAAAAGGGCAGGATTACAAAGTATTAATCCCCTCCCCTGCTTTTGGCCCCAAAGCAGGACTATTAAAACAGTCACTACAGAGTATTGATATACCCTGCCGCGTATTGAAAAATGAAGCTGAATTATTACACGAACTTGTACTGAAAAATATTTATATCATCACAACAAATGTTACCGGCTTAATAACAGGAGGAACCGTAAGTGAGTTATGGAGTAACCATGAAGCCCTTGCTAGAGCAGTAACCAATGATGTTATTGATATACAGGAACAGTTAACTGGAAGAACACTGAATCGTGACTTACTCATAAAAGACATGCTCATTGCATTTGATGGCGACCCTGATCACAATTGCATGGGAAGAAGTGCACCTGCAAGATTACAGCGTGCAATTGATATTGCAGATAGTGCAGATTTGGCTATTAAAAAAATACGTGAGATTAAATCGAGTATTAAATAATATTTTTATAATGGCCGAATAACGGCTGTCATTGCCTCACCAGAGGTTTTAAACATTCGCACTTTATCCATATGCGCTTCAACTGACTTCATGACTAACGGCAACTGCGTTCTTTCGTAGCAATGATTCCAACCTAACAGCCGAATTAAGTCCATGAAGGTTTCACGTTTACCTTTAAATGATTTTTTCTGATGTTGAAAATAACGTTTAATCAATCGCCAATGCCTGACCCAAACATTGGTTTTTAAAACCAAAATAATTTCTGCCTGTTCAAAACAGGGCGCCGTCCAATCATGATAAATGCCTTCCATTATCCAGGCCGGCTCTGCCATTATTCCATCTAGCATTTCTGTTCTCGTTATATCATCGGTAGCAATGCCATATTTGTTTACATTAGGGTCCCAGTAGAGGTGATCTAACTCATGCGCTTTTATGTTGAGTGACAACTCCAGCAATCTGGCAATATAAGATTTACCACTACCTGGTGCACCAATGATAAAGATTTTTCTATACATTTTTGTTTATTCTAATAAATATCAAAATGAGCGGCAACCATGCTAATCTTCTAATGGCCACAACCAAGCAGCCCCTCTAACCCCGCTGGAGTCTCCGTGTTTTGCCTGACGTAATTTTGTATCAACCCTGTCACTAAAAATGTATTTATTCCACAACAATGGAACATTCTTATACAAACGTGAGACATTTGATAATCCCCCGCCTAAAACAATAACATGAGGGTCAATAACGTTAATAATACTAGCTAATGCTCTCGCCATACGATCTTCATATAGGCTCAAGCTTGTTTCCGCATCAACATCGCCTTGCTTCGCCATTTTAACTATTTCTATCGCTGTCAGCGTTTTTTTAAATTGCGCAGCATGTTGCCTTGCTAACCCAGAGCCTGATAAAAATGTTTCTATGCAACCGTGTTGACCACAATAGCAAGCATGGCCGGGTAACTCTTCAGGCCTCGGCCAAGGTAAAGGATTATGCCCCCATTCACCCGCGATAGCATTTGGTCCACTCAACAAATGCTGATTTATTACAACCCCGCCACCCGTACCTGTTCCAACGATCACGCCAAAAACCGTCGTCTCTCCTGCACCTGCGCCATCCGCCGCTTCTGATAATGCGAAACAATCAGCATCATTGGCGATACGAATTTCTCGGTTAAGCGCATTTGATAAGTCATGATGAAAAGGCTGACCATTAAGGCATGTTGAGTTTGCATTTTTAATCAGGCCGCTTGCGGGAGAAACGGCGCCAGGCGTGGCAATACCCACACTGCCCTGACAGTTTAATTCTTTTTCAACTGTGAAAATTAAATCTGTGATTATTTGAATCGCACCACGGTAATCACCTTGAGGTGTATCAATACGACGCCTTAACAAAGCCTGCCCGTCATTACCGAGGGCGATAATCTCTGTTTTGGTACCTCCAAGGTCAATACCAATGCGCATTGTTATTCCCTAACTTTTTATGATTACTAGGACGCCCAGCCAGCCAATGTGATAGCAGCTATAACAATACCCCAAGCTAGCATGGTTCTTAATATAAGGCCGCGTGCAACTTTAATTGCTTCGATATCACAGAACTCATTGCCATCATCATCAATCTGCATGTGACGCTCAAAGTGCATTGCACCTTTTCCAGCATTAACAATTATATGCTGATTCAATGTTTGCATATCTTCATTTGTTTCTTTAATGCTCTCACGCCAGGCTAGCATTACATCTTCAAAACTACCTACCACGGCATAACCTACCACGAGCAAACGCGCAGGCAACCAATTTAATATTGCATACAACCTGTTTGCTGCCTGCTTAAATTCGGGGGTGCTTAAATCGTCATCTGCTCTGTCAACCAAATACCAGCTAAGCCTGTACATAAGCGCGCCCATTGGCCCTAAAAATGCAAACCACAATAACACCGCAAACAACTTTTCATTTACGTTACTTAAAATGGCCTCTGATACTTGCGTGACTTTATCCTGATCTTTGTCTAACGGCTTACCTATTATTTTTTCAGACAGATCATTAATTCGTTCTTCATCGGATTGTTCCGTTGCATTCACCAATTCATCAATCCATTCATCTTGAGATTGATAACGCAAGCAATAAACCAGAATCAACATGCTGAACAATAATTCAAATAAACCGAGCCAAACATGGCTAAACCCTGCTTGCAATATTCGGGTTATGGATAACGGCACAAGCATGACAGCTAATACACCCCAGTGACCATTCCAGGCGTTATGTTGACTAAACAGCTTTTTTATAAAAAGCGCATAAACGTTAATCCATTGATAGGAACGAAACTGTCCTAAATGTGAAGTAAATAACTCCAACGCCAAACAAATAACTATACTTATCATGATCATGGTATTAAGTGTTATCGACCTTCTGGTAAGATGCAAGCAATTTTCTAAATAAGCCCCAATCAAACGCTTCTCCGGGGTCAGTTTTCCTTCCGGGTGCAATGTTTTCGTGTCCTGTAATCCTATCTTCAGTGATAGCAGGGTATTCTTTCAGTAAAACTGTGGTCAGTTTTGATAATTGTTCATATTGTACTGGCTCATATTCTTGATCATCAACACCTTCCAACTCGATCCCAATAGAAAAATCATTACAGCTATGTTGCCCTTGAAAACAGGACTCACCTGCGTGCCAGGCACGTTTAGCAAAAGGCACGTATTGAACGATTTCACCGCCTCTACGAATCAACACATGACTGGAAACTTTAAGCTCACTAATTTCTTCAAAATACGGATCAGCATCTGAGTCCAGCTGATTTAAAAATAAATCGCTAATCCAATTACCGCCATATTCTCCTGGTGGCAGGCTAATACCATGCACCACAATCAAACTAATATTAACGTCTAAAGGCCGCTCATCGGCATTGGGGGACTCCAGGTATTCACCCACATCAAGTAACCCCTGTTTATTTATTTTCACGGCATTTCCATGGCGTCGGCAGATAAATAATTCTCAATTGCTTGCTCGAGTTCATGCATCCTTGCCTGACATTGTAATTCCGAATGATACAAACCATCTTTATATATAAATAGTGCGGGCAAATGAAAGACATCAAACTCATTAGTTAATGCCATATCTCGCTCGGCATCTATCTCATACAGTGTAATGTTATGTTTTAGCTGATAGTCCAACAGTAATTGTTTCCATGCCCGACACGAGCTACAAGCTTTTCCAGTAAACATAACAATACTAATACCTGCTTGCTCGGCAAGTACATGATGGAATTCGAACGCATTTAATGTTTTAAACTCAGACATAAAAAAACGCAATCTAATAATAAATTGCGTTCTAGTGTAACGAATAAGTGAAGAATTTGGAAAATTTATGCCGCCATTTGTAGCGCCATGTAATCTAAACCTTCTTTATTTTCAATAATAACATCAAATATTTCAATTACTCGTTCAGCCGTCAGGCCAAGCTTGTCTAGAATCTCAGTTGGTAAGACATCACTAATTTCATCACCCATTTCCATTGCGCTTAACATGCGGTTACTAAGCAAAATTAAATTTGGGTATACAGCATGGGTATCATTATAGGCTTCATTATGGTGTTCTTTCACTGCAATCACTAATTCATCAGGAAGATGCCAAGCTTCCATTAACCATGCACCCATTTCCATGTGGGTTACACCTAATACTTGCATTTCGAGCTCCATTAGCTCTGCACCAGGATTCTCTTTTAGCGCTTTAGTTAAGAGATTAAATTCCTTTCTGAATAAATGGCCTAACAACAAGATACCCATGTTGTGTAACAACCCCGCTAAATACGCCATGCCAGGTCTTGGTTTATGTGTATTAGTGATAGCACAACCTAATTTTTGTACGAAGGCAGCAGAATAAGTAGCGTGCCGCCAGAAGGCGTTTAACCCTAATGGGCCATCGGCAGGGTTTCTAAATGCCTTACCCATTGAAATACCCATGGCCATATCCATGACCATATCAAAACCTAAAACGCGGGAAATGGCATCTGAAACCGAATCAATTTCTCCACGGAATCCATAAAATGGTGAACGCGCATAACGCAATAATTGCGATGATAAACTTGGGTCCTGTTCAATTATTGCAGCAAGGTCGCTGGCATTCGCATATGGATTGCCGCCTAACTGTAATACTTGTTGAGCAATTTGAGGAATAGCGGGCAACTCGGTGACATCATGTAATCTTTCTTTTATCTGCTCACGTCGTGATTGAACATCATCAACATCAACAATCGGTTGAACTTCTTTTAAAATAAGTGAGTCTGTCGGGCTGGCCGTTGCTTTGGAATAGAAAATACTGTCATACCAAACTGCGGTACCCTGCAAGATCTGAAAATCTGAGCCTGACACAGCACACAATGTCTCGGAGTCAAAAACCATATAGACTGGCTCTTGCCCCAATAAAACTTCATCAACTATCGCATCGACATGATAAACAGCAGCTAAAGGCACGTAGACACCTTTTGCATTTAGAATAGTATATTTACGTTTTAATTTATTATTTAATTCTTCGAGATTCAGTTTTCGGCTAACGGGGTAAATCACCATTAGGATACCGTCTTGATCTCGTAACAACGTTGCTCTCGCTACACGATTAGGTTCCAATCCACTCTCGATTGCAGCCTCAAATGCTGTCATTTTATCTGAATGTTTTACAAATTCGTATTCGACGCCTTTATCTTCTAAAAAACGTTTTAATACAGGTGGAAACGACATGTTAACCTCGCATAACTATAACAAAACTCTAATGATTTCCCTGAGAGCGGCACGTCCTTTAAATACTTTAGCGACATCTAAAACGCTTATGACTGGTTTCAGCACACCCCCCCCGGAAAGTGATACTTACTTTAATTATTAGTAGAATAGACTCAATTATCAACTTGTGAAACCCAGTATTCCATGTTCGGTGTAAGAAAACCGATGATCGGTCAGAATAAACGTTTCCTAATACTTATTAATATAAGTATAACAACCTTTAAAACCTTGCAAGTCCATGAAAGCATTAAAATTTCCATTATGTGACGGATTACACTTTTTTAAACAATGCTTTCCATAGAATCAATAAGCATGGCACAATAGCTCATTAGGCAAAATTACTCGTATAAATAGGAACTTATTACGTGAAACTACTCTCAATTATCTTTCTCTCTGCTATTTCATTGAACCTTTATGCAGAAACTCGCTATGTTACTGATATATTTCAAATAACATTAAGATCGGGCAAAAGCACTCAAAATGAAATCATCAGAATGCTACCTAGCGGACAAGCTTTAACTGTACTCGAAGTTGACCCCGGCTCAGGTTATACCCGTGTTCGCACCCCCGAAGGCAAAGAAGGCTGGACACTTAGTCGTTATTTAATGGATGTGCCTTCAGCCCGTGCTCGCCTTTCTCGTGCCGAAACGAAACTAGCCAATACAGAACAAAGTTTCAACAAGATCAAGACTGAGCTTACTCAATTAAGCATAGATAAATCTGAACTGGAAAAAGAAAACCTGCACCTGAAACAACAAAACAAAAAACTTTCCAATAATCTGGCAAATATAACTCGCGTTTCATCAAATGCTATTCAGATCTCCAGCGAAAATCAGCGAATGAAAAAGCGATTAGCCGAAACAGATCGCGAAATGCAATTCATTCAACAGGAAAATGCTAACTTACAGGATCGAAGTAAACGCGACTGGTTTGTCGTAGGCGCTTTAGTTGTTATCGCAAGTATGATTTTCGGGATTGTTCTCACTCGAATCAAGTGGAAGAAAAAATCCAGTTGGGGTGATATTTAAATTATTCCACACAACTCGATTTATCGCCGAGCTGAATGGGTAGACACTTAACCGTTCCGTAAGAACAAAATACACAGCAATCACCCGACAATGGTTTTAATAATGAATGGCAATTTTCACATTCGTAATACCATTGGCATGCATCGGCTGGCATAGTTTCGTTTTTTTGATGCCCACACTCAGGGCAAGTAAGCGTAGATTCGAGGATGATTGATTGCTCTGTCATTACCGCAACTCCTTTAAAGTTGCGGTAATCATAAACCCTGTACCTAGGCACAGGGTCAAGCGTATTTCATTATTTTTCCAGCTGACTCACATCTCTAATCGCACCTCTTGCTGCAGAGGTTGTCATGGCGGCGTAGGCTTTGAGTGCATTTGAAACGACGCGTTCACGATTAATCGGTTTCCAAGGTTTTTCGCTGGCATCCATCTCTGTACGTCGCTTCTTTAGCTCATCATCGCTAATCGCAACATTGATAGCACGACTCGGAATATCGATGTTTATTGTGTCACCTTCTTCTACCAGACCAATAGCACCGCCTTCTGCCGCTTCTGGTGAAGCATGACCGATAGACAAACCTGATGTGCCTCCTGAAAAACGCCCGTCTGTAATTAAAGCGCAGGCTTTACCTAAACCTTTCGATTTAAGGTAACTGGTTGGGTATAACATTTCCTGCATGCCAGGTCCGCCGCGCGGGCCCTCATAACGAATAACGACAACATCACCTTCTTTAATTTCATCTGCCAGTATCGATTCTACCGCGGTATCCTGGCTTTCAAAAATACGCGCAGGCCCACTGAAGGTTAATATGCTTTCATCAACACCCGCTGTTTTAACAACACAACCATCCAGTGCAATATTCCCATATAAAACAGCTAACCCACCATCTTTGCTATAAGCGTTATCCATATTCCTGATACAACCATTTTCACGGTCATCATCCAAGCTAGGCCAACGTTTATTCTGACTGAATGCAACTTGTGTTGGAACATTGCCGGGACCGGCCATAAAAAACTTTTTCACTTCCTCACTTTTGGTCCGCGTGATGTCCCACATATCCAGTGCTTCGCCCATAGTTTTACTATGAATGGTTGGCAAATCTGTTTTGAGCAATCCTGCACGATCCAGCTCACCTAAAATTGACATTACACCACCGGCACGATGCACATCTTCCATATGATATTTTTGAGTGGATGGTGCAACTTTGCACAAGTTAGGCACCTTGCGAGACAGTCGATCAATATCATCCATATTAAATGCTACATCACCTTCTTCGGCAGCAGCCAACAAATGCAAAATAGTGTTAGTTGAGCCGCCCATGGCAATATCCAGCGACATCGCATTTTCAAAGGCGGAAAAACTGGCGATAGATCGAGGCAATACTGACTCGTCATCTTGTTCGTAATAACGTTTTGAATTTGCAACAATAAGTCTGCCAGCTTCAAGGAATAAACGTTCGCGATCAGCATGCGTTGCTAAAGTGCTGCCATTCCCAGGCAATGACAAACCTAATGCTTCGGTCAAACAGTTCATGGAATTAGCCGTGAACATACCTGAGCATGAACCACAGGTTGGACACGCTGATATTTCCATTTCCCTTACATCTTCATCACTTACACTATCATCAGCAGCTGAGACCATGGCATCTACTAAATCAAGATGAACTTCTTTACCATCGATCACGGCCTTGCCTGACTCCATGGGGCCTCCTGATACAAACACCACAGGGATATTCAATCGCATTGCGGCGTTCAACATTCCTGGTGTGATTTTGTCACAGTTAGAGATGCAAACTAAGGCATCAGCACAATGTGCATTAACCATATACTCGACAGCATCGGTAATAATCTCTCGTGAAGGTAATGAATAAAGCATGCCGCCATGCCCCATGGCGATGCCATCATCCACTGCTATGGTATTAAATTCTTTTGCAACACCACCGGCTTTTTCTATTTCACGAGCAACAAGCTGCCCCATATCTTTCAGGTGAACATGGCCCGGCACAAACTGAGTAAATGAATTGGCGATAGCAATAATAGGTTTATCGAAGTCATCATCTTTCATGCCTGTTGCGCGCCATAACGAACGGGCACCTGCCATATTTCTGCCGTGAGTGGTGGTTCTTGATCTGTATTCGGGCATGACGACCTCTGTATTAAATGATTTGAGCTGATTCTAGCAGATTAACCAGCATTTATAAGCCGGTAGATTGTAGGTTATTGCAATAATCTACCCCAAATTAAAACTGACAAGATCTTTCTTCTGCATTTCCTCGTCTCTGCCTACTCAGCGACTATCTACCCAAGCATAAAACACCCAATTTATTAATTCATCGGCAGCAAAAGACTTGCAAATTTACCTGATAAAACGTTAACTTACGCAATAAAATAGAATTTGGGTAAGGACTTTGAGTAAAGACATAAATAATCAGCCAATAGATTTCGTTAACTGGTTCCGTAGCACATCACCTTATGTCAATGCACATCGAGGGCGCACATTTGTGCTGGTATTTGGTGGAGAAGCGGTACAAGACAAACACTTTGAGCCACTCATTCACGATATTGCCATTCTTAATAGCCTGGGCATTAAGCTGGTTCTTGTGCACGGTGCACGACCTCAAATCGAAAAACGCTTAAAACGTGATCAGATTGATGCCCAATATGAAAGAAATTTACGCATTACTGATAACAAGGCGCTTGCTTGCGTTAAAGAGGCCGTTGGTTGTATTCGTGTTGAAATAGAATCCTTACTCTCAATGGGTGTGGCAAACACGCCTATGTCAGGCGCGCAATTACGCGTTGCCAGCGGTAACTATGTGACAGCCAAACCACTGGGTGTACGTGATGGTATCGATTTTCAACATACTGGGGAAGTCAGGCGACTCGATACCGAAGCGATTCGTGAACGACTGGATCATAATGATATTGTTCTGCTATCGCCTTTAGGCTATTCACCCACAGGTGAGGTCTTTAATCTTAGTGCTGAAGACGTTGCTACAACGGCGGCTATTGAGCTACAAGCAGACAAAATTATTTTCATGCTTGAAGATAAAGGCTTACAGGACAACAAAAAACAACTAATACAAGAACTGTCGCCTGCTGCTGCCGATCGCTTGCTGGACGGCAAACGCAAACTGTCAAATGAATTACAAACACATTTACGCAGTGCTGTGCATGCCTGTCGTTTTGGTGTTAGACGCGCTCATTTAATACAACGCAAAATTGATGGCGCTGTACTGCAAGAATTATTTACCCGTGATGGCACTGGTACGCTAATTACTTCTGATAATTTTGAGGAAATGCGGTGTGCTAATATTGACGATATCGGCGGCATTCTAGAACTCATCAAACCGCTTGAAGCTGAAGGCGTACTGGTAAAACGTTCGCGTGAATCACTGGAAGTAAACATTAATCAATTCACTGTCATTGAGCGTGACGGCATGATTATTGGTTGCGCGGCTATGCAAACCTATATGAAAGACAAGGTATGTGAATTATCTTGCCTGGTAGTCCATCCTGACTATCAAGGTGATGGTAGAGGGGAATTAATGCTCGCACAAATAGAAAAACAGGCCAAATCACTTGGCTTGGAAAATATTTTTGTGCTCACAACTCAAACGGCACACTGGTTCCAGGAAAAGGGCTTTAAACTCGCAGACATAAAAACCTTGCCTATTAAACGCAAAAACCTCTATAACTATCAAAGAAAATCAAAGGTTTTCTTTAAAAAACTGTAGCTTAGACATGTACTTGCAGCGCTATGAATAAGTAGTATAGAGTAAAGACCGACTAAGCATAAACACAGACAGTATGGCTCATAAAATACACACCCTGGAAATTTACGACCTTGATAACCATTCGGGACCCAACCCAATCAAACTGAAAGGTCAGTTTATTGTACGCGGCCCAGAAGGCAGCCAATATTACATTCTTGAGCCTGAAGAACCAACACAGATCGAAGATCATTTAATTAAGTGCCTGGCGATACGGCCTCATTATGACGGCGACCCAATAGCCAATGTTGTTGAAAGCGTCTGCACAGTTGGCATCGCTCTACCCGTTAACGGCGCGACCTACGTGGAGGGTGAAAATTACGGCTTCAACGATTTTCATTTATGGAAAGTAGGTAAAATCAATCCTTCTCACTCTTAATCTTCGATAATTCTTAACCCTTTTGCTAGACATCCTTCATCTTACCGATTTGCATTTGCATGCTGATCCCGACTACCAATTAATGGGAGTTAATACACGTGAGTCTTTGGAGAATGTTTTGTTACACGTTGAACAGAATCAGCGCAAACCAGACCTTATATTAATTACAGGTGATTTAACTCACGACGAAACCACTGGTGGTTATGAACGCTTAAAAAGCATACTAAATAAATTACAAACACCTATTTACTTGCTGCCTGGCAATCATGATATGCCGGCTTTAATGCAACAAGCCATGCCTGGGGAATGGATCAGCACGCAACAACAAATTCTATTTGATACATGGCAAATCATCATGCTTGATTCCACTATTAAAAACAGTGAGGCCGGAGAAGTATCAGAAACACAAATGAATTTTTTATCTACTTGCCTTTCTCAACACTCAAACAGAAATACCTTAGTCTGCCTTCATCATCAACCCGTAGCGATAGGCAGTAGATGGCTAGATACGATGCGACTGGCCAACAGTACACAATTCATCGAGTTCATACAAAAACACGAACAAATAAAAGCGGTTCTTTGGGGGCACGTACATCAAGAGTTCAATAGTCAGATAGGTCACATACAATTACTTTCATCGCCCGCGACGTGCAAACAATTTAAACCATTATCTGATGACTTTGCGATAGATAAACAAAAAACAGCCGGTTATCGCTGGTTAACCTTACAAGATACCGGCGGTATCGATACACAGGTAGTTTGGTGTACATGATAGCGCCAATATTTTCTACATAACCATACTATGATGACCTAACTGACGATGTACTTGTATATCATACAAATGCTTTTCGGCGTCAACCAGATGCTGACCCCAGTGCCATACATAACCGCCATACCAAACAACAACCGCTCGTGACATGGAGCCTGGTTCAGCTTCAAGAAGATCCAAACCTTTTTTTAATTCAAAATAAATATCAGTAAAGTCATCAGCAAGACTACCACTTACGCCATGTGAATCATCTGGCTTATCAAATTCCAGCATGTAAGCATCATGATCGCCGAGTAACTTTCTCAGGCGACTATAGAGCTCAAAACGTTTATCCAAGTCGACGCTGGACTCAGTTCGACATGATTCTATAGGCCTACCTTCCATTGAAGAAATAGCCGCATGAATTCGGGGTAATAGTGCCGTTAAATTATCCAGCCAATCGCCATTAACCTGATCAAGATGATCAATTAAATTACAATATTCGCCAGCAGAACTTGCCAGTAGCTGACTCCATTCTGTTTGTATTTCCATGATAATTCCCCTCTAGCTTTCTGTAAGTCTAGACGAAATTTTTAAACTTACCGCACAATAAAAATGTGGGAATATTCGTACCCCGCTTCAACAAGGACAGAGATGGAAGATATTGTTATGACTCTATTTTTTTATAACGGATAATTTATTTCTACAAAAACCAGGTAAAAATCTAATGTATTTACTTTGCGATAACCTGTGAATACATAGATTAATACCTACTTATTTCTAGACTTCAATCATTTCAAAGTCATCTTTACTTGCGCCACATTCGGGGCATACCCAGTTTAATGGTATATCGTCCCAACGTGTGCCGGGCTCAATACCTTCTTCCGGCAAACCCTTTGACTCATCGTAAATATAACCACAAATGACGCACATATATGTTTTCATAAACTATAAACCCGCTAAAATTATCTAATATTTATCCCATACTGTATTGTCACATGTTTCTAGCTTAAGCTAAACATTTTTTTGACACAGATATAAAACCTAAACATTAATGTATAATAATAATATGCCACAAAATATTCCTACAGTCCTGGTTTTTTCCGGTCTCGACCCGAGTGGAGGCGCGGGTATTCAAGCAGATATAGAGGCTTTAAGTAGTCACGGCTGTCACGCGTGCCCTATTATTACGGCACTCACTACTCAAGATACACATGACGTTAAACATGTCGAAGCCGTTGATGCCAAACTTCTACTTGATCAAGCAACAACGATACTCAATGATATAGAAATTGATTCAATTAAAATTGGCTTGGTAAGTGATATTGAGGTTATCCAGTCGATTCATGAAATTATTTCACACTATAATACTATCCCTGTTATTTTCGACCCTGTTTTAGCTAGCGGTGCCAACACTGCTCTAAATACGCAAGATGTTCAATTGGCGATGAAAGAATTATTATTCCCTTACACCACTATCCTTACGCCTAATTCAAGAGAGGCCAGGCTTCTGGCCCCACAGGCGGATACGTTAGATGCATGCGCAATGTCATTACTCGATGATGGCTGTGAATTTGTTTTACTAACAGGCTCACATGAACCAACTGAAAAAGTCTGCAATACATTATATGGTAACAATCGAAAACTAGAACAATTCTTCTGGCCGCGCCTCGATGAAGAATATCATGGGTCGGGTTGCACATTGGCCGCTAGTATTGCCGGGTTACTGGCTCAAGGAAACGAGCCTCTTACCGCAACTCATGAGGCACAGGAATATAGCTGGCAAAGCCTGAAAAATGCATATCAAATTGGACGGGGACAATCGATTCCAAATCGTTTTTTTTGGGTTGATAATGACGATCAATAATAGTGAAGCACCATCAAAACTACATGGCATTTATGTCATTACTGATCAAACTCTCACCCCACCTGATAAGATAGAAGAATATGTGCATCATGCTATTCAAGGAGGTTGTAGCGTCGTACAATACCGCGATAAAACATCATCACCTGCACAACGTTTACAAGAAGCATTAAAAATAAATGCACTCTGTAGAAAACACCATATTTTATTCATTGTGAATGATGATATAGAACTGGCTAAACAATCTGGCGCCCACGGAGTACACATTGGTAAAAATGATGTCGACTTTATTCTCGCGCGTGAATTGCTTGGCCAAAATAGTATTATCGGTGTTTCATGTTACAACGATATTCAGCGTGCAGTCGATGCTGAAAAACAGGGTGCGAGTTATGTCGCTTTTGGCCGCTTCTTCAATTCACAAATTAAACCAGAAGCAAACCAGGCTGACCTTGATGTACTCACTAAAGCAAAACAGCTTATCAATATCCCCATAGCCGCGATCGGCGGAATCGATCACACAAATGCCACAAGCCTTATTAATGCAGGGGCTGATATGTTAGCTGTCATCTCATCTGTATTTGCCCAGCAGGATATAAAAAATGCCACACGTAAATTATATGATTGTTTCGGTAGTTAATGGCAAGGTGAAGAAAAAAGTAACGCCGGCTTCCTTATTATTTTTATAACTAATTTTACCGCCGTGTTTTTCTATTATCATTTTGCTAATAAACAAACCCAAACCACTTCCACCATACTCTCTTGTATTAAGGTCTTCACTTTGTGCAAAACGCGTAAATATCTTATCATGAAAGTCTTCACTGATTCCTGGGCCAGAGTCAGCCACACTTATTTTCATATCTGCCATGAATCTACGTAGTTTTATTTTCACTACTGAATCTGAAGGTGCAAACTTTAATGCATTGGAGATAATATTTTCCAACACCTGTATAAAACGACCGGCATCTACAACAATAAAAGCTTCTTCGGAAGGCACGTCCAGATCAAGACACACCTCTTTTTGTTTTGCATGAGTGACATTATTAAAATGAACTTCGCGTATTAAAGCTACTAGGTCAACACGTGTTTTATTTAACTTCAGCTGTCCACTTTCAATTTTTTCTATATCCAGTACATCATTAATTAGTTCCATCAACCGTTCGCTATTTGAATAAGCAATTTTCAGCATAGACTCTCCTTCATGATTAGCATCCCCATTTTTGCTTGACGTCATTAACTTCAACGACCCATAAATAGACGTTAATGGCGTGCGTAATTCATGACTCACCATTGCCAACCAATTACTTTTTGATTTGTCGAGTTGTTTTCTTTCTTGTTCTGCTCGATGGTAACTATCTTCATACAGAAACGAAATAATGGCGACGAACAAAACAGTTGCCATGGCCGCTGATAATCGCCCAACTAATGAACCTAACTCATCATAAACAGGAAGCCACGCTTCATGATGCGCAAAAAACATTGCTAACAGTATTGACCAACAAATTAGTGTCACCCAAAGAAAACGTACTTTACCTGCCAGAAAACTTGCCACTAATGGAAGCACGGGGAACCAGAAGATCGTTCGTGAATACAGCCCTCCATCTCGCCATGCAGTTAAACTAATCACTGCTATACAAAGAATCACCAGCATATCGCCAGTTAATTTACGCGAGCCTGAAATACGAAATATAAACAACAAACTAGCAAAAACAGGGATAGCGACAAGCAGAATTATTGTTACGGGTGTCAATCCATTAGTTATCCAGCGAACAATAGCCATCACACTATCAGCAAGCAGAATATAAAATATCAGGCCAACCAATATCCTGCAGCGCATCAAATCGCTATTATTATTTCTTAATGATGACGGAATGAGTCGATCAATAAACTCGGAATGATATTGTGGAATATTAGTCAGCGTTAACTCCTGTTGCCATAAAATCTAATATTTGACAAAATACTGGCGGCTACCATTTTCTATTACCATATCATCTATTAATAATCAGGCAAGTCTTTTACTTTTCCCTCACTGCTTTATAATAAACGCCTCATTTGATCTATCCGAAAGGAAACTAATATGCCCCACTCTCATGAATTATTTACCCAGGCACAAAAACATATCCCCGGGGGTGTTAATTCTCCTGTACGAGCATTCAAGGGCGTAGGCGGTGAACCTTTATTCTTCAAACGCGCACAAGGTGCCTATGCCTGGTCAGAGAGTGATCAACGTTATATTGACTACGTCGGATCATGGGGACCAATGATTGTCGGTCATGCGCACCCCGAGGTTATAAAAACAGTACAGAAAACGGCCGAAAATGGTCTGAGTTTTGGCGCCCCTACTGTGCTCGAAACTGAAATGGCAGATAAAGTCTGCGAGCTTGTTCCATCTATGGACATGGTGCGCATGGTCAGCTCAGGTACAGAAGCAACAATGAGCGCGATTCGCCTTGCTCGTGGTTATACGGGTCGTGACAAGATCGTCAAATTTGAAGGCTGTTACCATGGTCACTCAGACTCACTACTTGTCAAAGCAGGTTCTGGCGCCTTAACCTTAGGCGTACCCACATCACCCGGCGTACCTGCAGCCCTTGCAGAACACACGATCACTCTGCAATACAACGATATCAATGATGTCAAAGAAGCCTTTGCACAAGTCGGTGGACAGATAGCCTGCATTATTGTTGAACCGGTTGCTGGGAATATGAATTGCATCCCACCCGAACCGGGTTTTCTCGAAGGCTTACGCGAAATCTGCGATGAATATGGCACAGTACTGATCTTTGATGAAGTGATGACGGGCTTTCGTGTTGCGCTTGGCGGCGCTCAAGCTCACTACGGCATCAAGCCAGATCTAACTACGCTCGGGAAAGTTATCGGCGGCGGCATGCCTGTTGGAGCATTTGGTGGCAAAAAAGAAATTATAGCTCATATTGCGCCTCTAGGCCCAGTTTATCAGGCCGGTACATTATCCGGCAACCCTGTCGCAATGGCTGCCGGGCTTAAAACACTTGAACTAATTAGCGCACCTGATTTTTACAAACAACTCACCGTTAAAACCGAAATGCTTGTAAACGGCATTCTCGATAAGGCCAAAGAAACGGGCATTCCACTCACCGCCAATACGGTTGGGGCAATGTTTGGTTTTTTCTTTACCGATGAAAAACGCATCAGTAACTTCTATCAGGTGAGTAATACAAATCAGGACCGCTTTAAATTATTTTTCCACGGCATGCTAAATGAAGGCATTTACCTTGCGCCATCAGCTTTCGAGGCAGGTTTTGTGTCTGCAAGCCACACTGAAGATGACATTGCCGATACCATCACGGCGGCGGCCAATGTATTCAAACAGCTTTAATCGGATAAAAAAATATAACTTATAAGGTTTCAATGGCAGAATAGCCCTATGGAAGCGGCTATTCACCCACAACTTGCCTGGACGATAGACTGGATTAACCAGTATCCGATCACCACCAGCATACTTATCTTTGGAACGGCTTTCCTTGAGTCGATGTTTGTTATTGGCACGCTGGTACCCGGTGCTATTCTTATTATTTCATTTGGCGCACTAATCGCACTTGGCCATCTAGACATGACCAGCACCATTTTGCTTTGTATTGCAGGTGCTGTAACTGGTGATGGCTTGAGTTACTGGCTAGGCTATCACTACAAAAGACAAATAAAGAAAATCTGGCCCTTCAAACACTTCAGTAAACAACTTCAAGCGGGTGAGAAATTCTTTGAGCAACATGGTGGCAAAAGTGTCGCGATGGGTAGGTTTGTAGGCCCTATACGTGCCGTGATACCAACCATCGCAGGCATGATGGGCATGTCACCCATGCGTTTCACTATTATTAACGTTTTATCTGCTATCGCCTGGGCACCCGCCTATCTGTTACCAGGTTTCGTATTTGGCGCATCACTGGAACTAGCTTCAGAAGTTGCTATTCGTCTTGTCGTGTTGGTCTTCGGAATTATCATATTCATACTGATATTACACTGGTTAATACGTAAAATTTTAACTTTTATTCAGCCTCGTGCCAGTGCAATTAACCACTCCACTTTACTGTGGGCACGCCGACATAAAATTCTAGGACCAGCTGTACAATCCCTGGTTGATCCTCGTCAACCTGAATCACCTGCATTACTATTTTTTGCTTTCTTTCTGATTATTTCAGGCACTGTTTTCTTTTATATTTCCAGCAGCCTAAGCTTGCATGGCAGTCTTCTTGACCAACGCATCTATGGCTTAATGCAAAGCCTGCGTACGCCGTGGGTAGACCAGTTTATGGTATGGGCAACCATGCTGGGTGATGTATTTGTCGTTACCTCGACTAGCCTTATCGTCATAACATGGCTGTTAATCAAACGTAATATTCCAGCTGCTTTACATTTTGGTGCTGCCATTTTATTTGGTGCAATACTAACTCGAATTTTAAAAGTTAGTCTACAAATATCTCGCCCTGATACTTCATTATTTACAGAAGCTTCATTTTATTCGTTCCCCAGCTCGCATAGCACCATGGCCATGGTTGCCTATGGCTTTCTTGCTATTATAATTTGCCGCGAAATCAGCCCTGCCAGACGTCTATTTATCTATGTCAGTGCTGGCATCCTAATTTGTATGATTGCACTTTCACGTTTGTACCTCGGTGCGCATTGGTTCTCGGATGTCATAGGTGGACTTAGCCTCGGGTTAATATGGATCACACTACTGGGTATTGCCTATCGCCAACATCACTCAACACCATTGCCTGCAAAAACATTAATCACAACTTGCATTCTGGCAATAATATTAAGCGCAGGACTGCATTCACAGCTACATTTTGATCGTGAATTCAACCGATACACTCATAACAGCACACAACAAATCAAGCTATTAAACAACTGGCTTGAACAAGACTGGAAAAAATTAGAACCCTACAGGAATGATTTAGCGCATTCATCAGCCTATCCGTTCAACGTGCAGTGGGCAGACTCACTTGAACAAATAGAAAAAAAATTACAGCTGCATAGCTGGCAAGCAGCACCAAGATTAAATCCAGCAAATATAATGAAGTGGCTAAGCAATCAAACGCCTCTAAAAGAAAGACCCATATTGCCACATGTCCATAATGATAAACACGAGTCACTAGCAATGACTTATTTCGATAAAAAACAAAATAAATACTGGGTCATTCGTTTTTGGCAGAGCCGCTATAAGACAAAAACAAAACCTGTCTGGCTTGGTGAAATAGCACCAATGCAAAGCAAGTCATTTTTAGGGGTACTCCATTACCCTGTGACTCAGCAAATCTTCACTGAACCACTAGAGTTATTAACGCAGCAACTTTCTGACCAAATTCAAAAAATTGAAAGTCGTATCATGCCGAACGATAAAAAAATAAAATGGAATGGCAAAGTCTTGTTAATTAAATAATATTCCCTACTAATTAAACTCAAGGCTTACACTCATTACTTTAAACATTCAACTTAATTTGACGCCACCTATTTTTAACTGATCTAGTTAAACAATCATTATGCGCTTATCATATGCGCACTAAAACACTATCCAAACCAAGCCGTGACTTAGCTAGTTGTGCATTATAATCATTTTCCGGATGATGATACCCAATAGCCAAAGCCACATCACACTGATAACCACTAAGCTCTTGCTTGAATTCTTCATTAACTAATTCAATATCAATGCCTTCTAAAGGAGTAGAATCTATTCTAAGACGAGCTAAAACATGCAATGTATTACCTAAAGCAAGATAAGTCTGTGCTTTTGTCCAGCAACCCGTATTCCCTTCTTCATCAGTATTAAGCTCTGCAAACCCAAAGGCTCCAAAGGCACTCTCACGACCCTCAGGTTTTGTGCGCCCGTCCGCAATCCCCTTATCGACTACTTGAGCATAATCATCACGCGTGTAGCGTGGGTTATAAGCAAAGAGAATAATATGAGAGCTATCAAATACATGAGATTGGTTATATTCGTATTTATGAATAAATGTTTTTTTCATACGCGTTTTTGATTCACTGCTCTCAATAACCACAAACCTCCATGGCTGTGAGTTAATGGATGACGCAGAAAGTCGCATCGCTTCAAATAACACCACAAGATCGTCTTGAGAAACCTTCTTTGTCTCATCGTATTTTTTGGTAGAGTGTCTCCAAAGGAGGTCTTCGATAATGGGATGCACCATATTTCATCCTTAAAGTTAATTTGATATTGATAGTTTTTAACGCATAATGTTTTTATTAAAATTACACGTCGAAAAATACTTATAAATAATTTCTAGAATTCTTTACGGTGTTTAAGAATATCATATTTCCAGTGTTTAGTTACTTGCTCCGCTGCAACGACTTGCATACCCAATAAAAAACCCGTTCTCAAAGCTATTTTATTTCCTCTTCAAGTGTTTCAATTGCGACTTTAAGTGGAAAGTTCTCAAAAGCACCAAAACCATTCATTGTTTCGTTACTAGTGTATTTCTTTATCAAAGCAATATCATATCTATAAGAGCCTGTTATATTAGTAAAATTAGAATTATTTAGGCATCTATCGTCATGCCTCCAATCAAATTCTTCTGTCATAAAAAACCTAACACTTATGCTCAACTTTAGGGGCAGCTGAAATGCCTTGTTATTTGTGTACGACATATGTGCCATTAAAAATAACTGCTTTTTCACTCTTGCATAAAATTAGCGCTTCGAGGTTTATTCTTGCTATTCCTTTTCTTTTGTACATTTTAAGGAATTTTTCATATTGCTCAGTAGATTTGAACGAGCATTTTGCCGTTATTTCAGTAGTCACTGGCTTGATAAATTTTGTATTGCTTTCTTGAATAACAATATGACCTGATAGCCCATGCTGTTTTAAAAGTAAATATATAAGACCCCAACCTGACAATACAGATACAGAGTAAATGCTGCCACCGAACGCAGTGGACTTATGATTTATATTATTTTCTAAGGGCGCTGATAAGGTTAATGAAAGATCTTTGTACTCTGTTACTCTTAACCCAATATTGGTGGTTAATGGTATTTCAGAATTAAGCACCTCTTGCAGCAGTTCAATCATTTTTATTTTTACACATAACAACTGAGCTAAGAAAGTAAGCGTTAACGACGTCATAGAATGAACGAATAATCATGTTACTCAACTGATTCTTTAGCTTTATTAATGACATTCATTCCTAAGTTTTTTATATTTAGTTAATTAGTCTTTATGTGGCTTTCCTGAAAATATCGTATCATTATCATGCTTAATTGTAACCGTATCATCTTCATTGGGTTTTTCTCCCATGTACTTCTCATGTATTCGAACATGACCTGAAGTAGTATCATACTTAGATATTTCACCTATAAGCACCCATTAAGAAAGACTTCATACACTTTGTTTTGCGCTTCTGATTTAAGTTCTAATTCAATCTCTATGGTCTTTCGTTCTTTGTTAAATATCTTATTACTAACAGATTCAAATACTACTTCACCGTGACCAACTCCCTCAACGAAGGAAAATGTTACTTTATAATCCCAATGTTCACGTTCGCCAAAAAAAACAGGATTACTATAGCAAGTATAACCCAACCCCAAGCTGGTATATCTTTAAAGAAGTTTACAATTTCGATTATATCCATGGCGGTTTATTTGTTATCTAGGAGTGTAAATATAAAGGGAAATCTTTTGCCCTAATGCCAAGAAGAGCTAAAAGGCTCGTTTATTCATATATACCACGTTAATATTACATTCAATCCAAAAATAACTTTCCAGCCTACAGGCTGCCAATTGTATTTAATAGCACGATTACCAATTTCAGCTAAGAATATTAAAGCTATTACTGGCGTTAAATATATGAGAGCCAATGCCCGCATTCCAGTGGTAATTAATATTATGAAATAAACAAAGCCAACGGCTATCTCAACACTAAATATTTTAGATATCGAATCTTGTGAACCACCTTCCATGATAAAACTTCTATTTTAAGGCTCACGTTCCCCCATAACAGGTAAATACATAATACAGGGAAAAAGAATAATTATTCTCTAGTCTTATTTATTTTTCACTAGCCGTCGCTATCAATACCCCATTGCGGCAATAACTCATGTTTGATTTCTAGGTGATCAAGAATACGGGCAACAACAAAATCAATAACATCTTCTATGGTTTTAGGGCGATAGTAAAAACCCGGGTTTGGTGGCATTATTACTGCCCCCATGCGTGCAAGCTTTAACATGTGTTCTAAATGGATTTCTGAAAAAGGCATTTCGCGCGGTACAAGAATTAATTTTTTACGTTCTTTCAATACAACATCTGCTGCACGTTCCATTAAGTTATTACTGCTGCCACAGGCAATGGAAGACAACGTGCCTGTGGTGCAAGGGCACACTACCATGGCATTAGGTACACCACTGCCACTAGCAACGGGGGCCGTCCACTGATCTTTACCAAATACTTGTATTTGCCCTTCTTTAGCATTTAGGTATTCAGTTAAATATTGCTGCATATCGCTTGGTCGGGCAGGCAGTTTAAGGTCTGTTTCCATGTCAATTACGATTTGTGCGGGCTGAGATATAATGACATAAATGTTTTCACCTGCCTCTACGAGGCATTGCAACAACCTTAATGCATACTGGATACCCGATGCACCAGTCATAGCTAAACAAATATTAGCAGGTTTATATTTCATAAAAATTATTTTATCTTTACTCGATTATAGTTGTTTCAACATATTTTCCAGTTTTACGTGTATACCACCAAAACCCCCATTACTCATTACTAGTATATGATCACCGGGCTTTATATTTCCACCTACTACATCGACCATACTATCAATATCTGTATAAATATCAGCTTTATCACCCAATTGCTCTTTCACTTGTTCAAGGTTCCAGCTCATGTCTACTGGCTGATATAAACAAATACTATCTGCGAGTTGCAATGACTCTGCTAATACAGCTTTATGCACACCCAGGCGCATTGTATTAGAACGTGGTTCAAGTAATACCCATATTTTATTGTCACCCACATGCCCACGTAACCCCTCTAAGGTTGTTTTGATCGCGGTTGGATGATGTGCAAAATCATCATATAGTCGTATACCATTCACATCCGCACGCAATTCAAGGCGTCGCTTGATGCCTTCAAATTCTTTTAACGCATCTAACGCATGTTTTACCGGCACACCGGCATGTCGTGCGGCAGCAATAGCAGCTATGGTATTACTGATATTATGCATACCTAAATACTGCCAATTTAAACTGCCTTGTTTTTCATTATTAAAGTAGACATCGAACTGACTGCCATCGACATTTATGTTTCGTGCGCTCCAGCCCGTGTCATTTTCTTTATAGCAGTTTGTCTTTTCTACTGGTGTCCAACAGCCCATCTCCAGCACTTCGTCAACAGCGGGTGACTCCGCATTACTGATAATTAACCCTTGTCCGGGCACAGTGCGAACAAGATGATGAAACTGTTTCTGTATCGCGTGGAGGTCATCAAAAATATCGGCATGATCAAATTCCAGATTATGCACGACTAACGTGCGCGGACGATAATGGACAAACTTGGAGCGTTTATCGAAAAATGCGGTATCGTATTCGTCTGCCTCGACGACAAAAAAAGGCAATTCACCAAAACGCGCGGACAAGCCAAAGTTTTTGGGAATACCGCCAATTAAATACCCGGGGTTCAAACCAGCATATTCCAATATCCATGCAAGCATGCTACTAGTGGTCGTTTTACCATGCGTACCCGCAACTGCCAACACCCAACGATCGCGCAATACATGTTCAGATAACCATTGTGGGCCAGAGGTATAAGGAATACCTTTATTCAATATAGCTTCGATCATAGCATTGCCGCGACTCATGACATTACCAACCACTACCATGTCTGGCTGGCACTCTAAGTGAGAGGCATCATAACCTGGCATCAAGTTGATGCCTTGTTCCTCTAGTTGTGTGCTCATGGGTGGATAAACATTTTCATCAGAACCACTTACTTCATGACCGGCTTGTCTTGCCAGTAGCGCTATGCCGCCCATGAACGTGCCACAAATACCTAAAATATGAATATGCATCGAGATTGTTTACACCTGTTTACGAATAATGCTATTACAGCATAAATAACACTAACTTGACCAATAAACTTGATCATGCAGCACATCCTGATAGTATAAAAATATGAGATTAGTTTTCAATCAACATTATAATGTGATTATTTATGCCTAATATTTTTGCAGCGATTGATCTTGGATCCAACAGTTTCCATATGATCATTGGTCGACATGAGTCTGGACAAATTGTTATTTTAGATAAACTGCGCGAAATGGTTCGACTCGCATCTGGATTAGATAACAAAAATAATATCACCCCTGAGATGATGGAAACTGCACTGGCTTGTCTGTCACGTTTTGGTGAACGCATATCACATTTACATGCTGATGTTGTTCGCATTGTTGGCACGAACACTTTACGCCAGGCTAAAAACGCTCGAACATTTATGCGCGCAGCAGAAAAATTACTAGGCCAGCCTATAGAAATTATCTCGGGCATAGAAGAAGCTCGACTGATCTATTCTGGTGTTGCACATAATGTTGATGGTGGTGACAGCAAACGGCTGGTGATTGACATTGGCGGGGGTAGCACTGAAGTTATTATTGGTGAACGTTACCACCCCATGATAATGGAAAGCCTTTACATGGGCTGCGTGAACACCACCAAACGTTTTTTTGCTGATGGCAAGATAACAAAAAAACGTGTAAAAAAATCACTCTTATATAGCATGACCGAACTGGAACCCTATATTAAACCTTACAAAAATATCGGATGGGAAAATACAATTGGCGCATCTGGCACTATTCGCGCCTTAGAAAAAATTACACTAGAAGAAGGTTTAGCCGATTTCGGTATTACACAAAAATCATTAGATTTTATGTTAGAACATATTGTCAAAGCGGGAGACATTGATAATATAAGCCTTAAGGGACTCAAAGACGAACGTAAACCTGTCATTGTCGGTGGCCTCATCGTACTACTATCCATTTTCGATGCTTTTAATATCAAACTCATGCGTGTGTCTGATGGGGCATTACGAGAAGGTATTTTATATGATCTTATTGGACGAGACGAGAATAATGACTCTCGCTCAGAAAGCGTGGAACAATTTGCCGAACGATTTGTGATTGATCACGAGCATAGCCAACGCGTAGAAAATATGGCCACATCATTATATAAACAAACATATGATGAGTGGTTTAGCGAAACACCTGAAGCGATAAAATACTGTCAGTGGGCATCCAGGCTACATGAGGTTGGACTCAGTATCGCTCATAGCCAGTATCATCGACATGGTGCTTATATGATTAACCATGCCGACTTAACGGGTTTTTCCAGAGAAAATCAAACCTTGCTTGCAACTCTGGTTCAACTACATCGACGCAGTTTCAATATAGATCTACTGGAAGATTTCAACGAAAAAAATCAGCGTATAGGCACAAGACTAAGCATTATTCTTCGCCTGGCTGTTTTGCTAACCAGAGGCCGGCAAGTAGAGCAGTCTGAAATACCTGGTATAAGCATTCACAAAAAAAATATCACTTTATCATTCACTGAATACTGGTTAGAAGAACACCCGCTTACCTATAGTGATTTACAGTACGAACAAACCTATCTTGACAAGATTGGTTACGAGCTAATATTTAACTAGAGTTTCGCTAAATCTTCCAATAACTGCTCTTGCGCAATAAACTCCGGCTCATCATTTTCAAACCGTTGATAACTACCATCAGACTGCAATATCCAACTTTGCTTGTTATCCTTCAATAAATATTCTAATTGCTTAACAATCATTGAACTGATGCGTTTCGTCTGTATCGGGAAACATATTTCCACCCGATGAAACATATTTCGCTCCATCCAATCTGCACTTGAACAATAAACTTCTGGCTCTTCATTGTTTTGAAAATAAAAAACACGCGAATGCTCTAGAAAACGCCCGACAACTGAACGCACCTGGATATTTTCTGATACGCCAGGAATATCCGGCCTCAAACTACACACTCCACGTACAATTAAATCTATCTTTACTCCTGCAGCAGATGCTTTAAAAAGCATCTGAATAATCCCTGGCTCTATCAACGCATTCATTTTTGCAATAATTCTTGCAGGGCGACCTTTTTTTGCATTATTAATTTCATTTTCAATTTTTTTAATTATTGCTGCATGCAAGGTAAAGGGTGCTTGTAATAATTTATGTAATTTACTTACCTTGCCCAGACTCGTTAGCTGCATAAATACTTTATGAACATCTTCACCAATTTTTGCATCGCTGGTAAATAGTCCGTAATCAGTATACACCTGTGCAGTACCAGGATGATAATTACCTGTGCCCATATGCACGTAGTTACGCAATACCTTTCCTTCCCTTCTTACGATCAATGACATTTTTGCATGCGTCTTATAACCCACCACGCCATATACAACATGTGCGCCCGCTTCTTGCAACCTATTAGCTAACGCTATATTGTCCGCCTCATCAAAACGCGCCCGAATTTCTATCACCACTATCACTTCTTTACCTGCTCTTGCTGCGTCCACAAGCGCATCTGCCACAATTGAGCCGGGGCCAGTTCGATATAATGTTTGTTTAACAACCAACACTTTAGAATCCACCGCTGCCTGTCGCAAGAAATCCACCACTGGTTTAAATGATTCATAAGGATGATGCAATAAAATATCTTGCCGACGAAGCACTGAAAAAATATCACTGCCTTTGCTTAACTTACCTGAAACCTTTGGTTTAAATACAGGGAAACGCAAATCGCCTCGCCCATCAAGATTGCATATTTGCATCAAACGTCCAAGATTAACCGGGCCATTAACTTTATATATTTGGTTTTCAGGTATATTGAAATTCTTGAGTAAGAAATTAATAATTTCATCAGGCGCTCCATTATCAATCTCTATTCTTACAATATCACCGTACCGACGAGATAATAACTCCCCTTCCATCGCACGCAGTAAGTTAACCTCACCTTCATCTACGAATAAATCACTATTACGCGTTATACGTAATTGAAATGTACCTTTTACTTTCATGCCGTGAAATAACTCATCAACATAGGCATGGATAATAGAAGACAAGAAAACAAAATCATGTTTACCTGTACCAGCAATTGATTCGGGTATTTGAATCAAACGCGGCAATGAGCGCGGCGCTTGCACGACAGCCATGTCACAATTACGACCAAATGCATCTTTACCTTCTAATGAAAGAACAAATGATAATGTTTTATTCAGTATACGTGGAAAAGGATGCGCAGGATCCAGCCCCATTGGTGTTAAAACGGGTAACAATGAATCCTGAAAATATTTATACAACCACTGAGACTGCTCTTCATTCCACTCAGATCGTCTGATAAAACGAATGCCTTCTCTATCAAGTTCGGGTAACAGTACTTCATTCAAGGTTTGGTATTGCGCATCAATTAATTGCTCCGCGCGCTCACGGATAGCTGCTAATGTATCCTGCGATGACAAGCCATCCAGGCCAACATTAACCATCTCAGCATCTTTTTGATGTTTTAAACCTGACACCCGTATTTCAAAAAACTCATCTAGATTAGTACTCGATATACATAAAAATCGCAGCCGCTCCAACAGAGGAACGCTATCATCCATCGCTTGCTCAAGTACCCGATAATTAAATTCAAGTAAGCTTAATTCACGATTAATATAAAATTCGGGGGATTTCAGGTCAATCTCTTGTATTTCAGCCGTCTCTTTACTCATTCTGCTTTATTTAACTCCACAGCAAATCATGTTTATGATTTATTTTCTTATCTTTCACTCATACTAACTATTATCGGATAATATTTCATAATCTTTATGTATTTAGTTCATCATTTATTTTTTCTGTTAAAACTTATCCATGTTAAAAATTGCATTATATATCCCCAATATTTCACTTTTATCTTCACCCATGCAGAACGTTGATCCCACTCGTTTGCCTTAATTTCATAACAATCAGGAAAATCATGTTCAAACTGTTGACGAACGACATTAGCAAAAACTTCACTCTCCACTTCTTGATTGGCTTCAAGATTCCAACGGAAATTCCAACGATCAACATTACTAGAACCAATACTGACCCAGTTATCACACAACACGACTTTTAAATGTAAAAAACGTGGCTGATATTCAAATATTCTCACGCCATACGTTAATAATTCATCATAAAAATTACGCCCCATGTGCCTTGCCCATGGGTGATCACTATGCGGCCCAGGTAACAATAAGCGAACATCGACGCCTGATTCTGCTTTTTTACATAATGCCCGACGCATTTTTCCTGATGGAACAAAATATGCCGTTGTCAACCATACCCGATCATCTGCATTGCGTATCTGTCGCACAAAGGAGCGAATGACTTCTGAATGGGTAAAGGACCGACTTTCTGCCACTCTACCCATCTGCGTCGCACCAGAGCCTAGAACATGTTTAAACGTCGAATGAACTATAGGTTTTGCCCATCTAGCCCAGCTTTCTTCAAATAATACCTGCCAATCATTAACACAGGGACCGGTTATTTTTATCATCGCTTCGTGCCAATAATGCGTAGGGTGACTAACACGATCAAAATCATCCGTTATGCCAGCACCGCCCGTATACGCAAGACGACCATCAACCAAGAGTAATTTTCGGTGATCACGAAATAAATTACGCCGGAAACGGCCATAATGCACCGGGTTATATAAACACAAAAATACGTTATCTACCTGCAAACGTTCTCTGTCTCTCTGCTCTAACCCCATTGATCCATAGTCATCCAGTAAAACATATACCTGAACACCACGTTGACTGACATGTAATAATTCATTAATAAACTGATCGGCGATCAAGCCTGACTCAAACAAATACATTTCAAGGTAAATAAATTCTTGTGCTTGTTTGATAGCACCCAACATATCATCATAAAATTGATCGCCATCTATTAATAATTGAAATGCTTCATTCTCTCGCCATGGAAAACGATAATGTGACAACGGCTGCATGGCTTCTAATGACATAATGAACTTTACCTTTACAGATTCTCCGTGCATCTACCTGGAACAGGTTGTAATATTACCCTGAAAATATCAACTTTATATTAAAAAATCTCTCAATAAGGCTGCATGTTGGAATACACGGATATTTTATTTCATTGGAACGCCGACCCTAAGTTACTTTCTTTAGGGCCTTTAACCGTTCATTGGTATGGCCTGCTGTTTGCCGCTGGTTTTCTTATTGGCCTGCGCATCATGAACTGGATTTATGTATGTGAACAACGTAACCCTAACGAACTGGACAGCTTATTTCTTTACGTTATTGCAGGCACTATCATTGGCGCTCGCCTCGGGCATGTTTTGTTTTATGATCCTGCTTACTACCTTAACAACCCGTTAGATATTATTAAAGTATGGAAAGGTGGGCTGGCAAGCCACGGTGGCACTGTTGGCATTATTGTTGCCATAATCATCTACTCACGAAAGGCGTGTCACCCTAGTTGGTTATGGATACTCGATAGATTCTGCATGACGGCAGCATTAGGTGGTGCTTTTATTCGTATAGGCAACTTTTTTAATTCAGAAATAATTGGCACTCCGGTCAATTATGGTATTGTGTTTGATCGTTTTGATAGCTTGCCACGACACCCTGTTCAGCTTTATGAATCATTGTCGTATTTATTGATTTTCATTGTCACTTTAACGGCATATAAACGCTATGGTAAAACGTTGAAAGAAGGCAAGCTATTCGGTTTGTTTATGATTATCTTATTCAGCTCACGTTTTATACTTGAGTTCTTTAAAACTAGACAGGCAGATTATGCTCAATCTATGAACTTGAGTGTTGGTCAGTGGTTGAGCGCGCCACTTATATTACTAGGGCTATGGCTGGTATTAAGGCCCAATAAAAACACCTCGCCCTAGCGCGCTATTTTTAAATGATAACTTTCCAGCCATTCCATCAGTTTTTTTATCGGTAATGGCTTACTTATATTATAGCCTTGTGCCACATCACACTTATGCGTACGAAGACGTAATAAAACCTCTTGATTCTCCACACCTTCCGCAACCACTTTTAGACCCAGGTTATGCGCCAAATCAATTGTTGAACGAACAATAATGGCATCATTCTCATCATCTAACATATCAGCAACAAAGGACCTATCTATTTTTAATTCCTTGACTGGTAGCATTTTTAAATAACCTAGTGAAGAAAACCCTGTGCCATAATCATCAACTGATAAGCCTATACCCATTGTATCCAGCTCAAGCAATACCTCACGCGCCCTAACAGGGTCACTCATCATGGCTGTTTCAGTAATTTCAAGCATTAGCCAACTTGGCTGCACATAATATTTATTCAGTAGCATTTCTATCGAATGTGGTAACTCAGGATCTTGCAAATTCCATGCTGACAAATTTATAGAAAGATGAATATTTTGATGGCTAAGTTTAGCCTGAACATATTCAGATAGAGCTGTTTCAATAATCCATTCTGTTAATTGACCTATCATGCCAGCATGTTCTGCCATGCTGATTATATGTTCAGGCGAAATAGGGCCTAATTGAGGGTGATGCCAGCGCAATAATACCTCAACTCCAATTACGTTCCGCGTCATTAAATCAATCTGTGGTTGAAAATATAACTCCAGATTTTTTATTTCTTGTAACTCTTGATGTAAATCACCTACCAACGCCAAGTTATCAACACCACTTTCACTCATACTATTATCATATAAACTAAACCCAAAATTATTTCGTTTAGCATGATACATAGCGATATCCGCATTACGTATTAACTGACCTGCCTCGTGTCCATTTTCAGGATAAACAGCAACCCCAATACTGACGCCTACATAAATATTTTGATTCTCAATTTGAAAGACCTCGTTAACCTGATTAATAATTTTCTTTGAGAACTTTTTCGTCTGTGACACATCCACATCTGGCGTAACTATCGCAAATTCATCGCCACCCAAACGCGCAACCGTATCTGATTCTCTAATTATACCGACAAGCCTCTTAGCAACATGCTGCAGCAAGCGATCACCTACTTGATGGCCTAACGCGTCATTCACGTCTTTAAAACGATCTAGATCCAATATTAATAACGCCATCGATGATTTATTTCGACCCATCATCTGTATAGCATGCTCCAATCTATCTTGTAGCAACATACGATTAGGTAACCCAGTTAATGAGTCATGTAATGACTGATGCTCTAACGCTAGCTGACGCTGATGAATTTGCTTACGCATACTGCTAAAAGCAGTCACTAACTGGAATATTTCTCTACTACTTTTTTTATCTACAGAAATACTTATGGATTCTGTCTCACCAATCGCATCGGTCATCCTCATAATTGGCCTTAACACCATGCGGTTTATCATGTAATAAACCAGTAATACAAAAATAATTGCCAGGCCGCATAAGCCCCACACAACATAACTCACCTCTGTTGCCGCACCTTGCACTCTCGCTGTTGTATTGACTGACCACTTGAACACCGTTTGCTCCAGTGTCGTCAATGACTGTAAAGCTGCTTGTTTAACAGGCACCACCTCTTCATTTAAGAAAACAATATCCCTACGCCAATTAGTCGAAGCTCGTAAAGCTTTTAATGCTAACCAATTTTGATGCCAAAGCTTAGATGACGTACGCATTACTTGCAGTGCATTCTCCGCATCAAAGCCCAACTTTCCATTTTTTTGCATCGCCGACAGTTCGTTTAATTGTTTTTCAATTTCTTCATGCAATATTTCAACGTTCCGTTCCTGTGATTCCATTGCATCCTGGTTTAATGCCATAAAACGTATAAGTACAGCCCTAAACTCTAATATTTTTTTACGCCACAATCCTCTTACATTATTAAAGCGGCCATATAAATCCGAACGGTATGGCTCTCCATCATCTTCAGTAATTTCACTTAATGCATGATTAGCATTTAATTCAAAGGCATCATTTGGCTCTAGTAATTTTTTGGATATATAAGGCAATACAGGGTAATTCCAGTTATTGTCTTTTCGCTTTTCCATTAACTCATAAATTTTTAGATAGAATGAATTAAAATGCTTATTCATTTCATTCAACTGGATACCATAACGACCTCTCATGATTGATGATCGAGACAAAGTATCCAATGATGTATTAATGGAGTTAAATCCCACTTCGATCTTTTGTTTATAATCAGAATCTCGGAGCGTTAACATAGAAGTTAAAGCCGAATCAATGTCTCGAACGCGTTGATTTACCCGAGATATAATATTACTAACTTCATCCCGTAAATTCAGGGCTTCAATATTTTCCTGGGTAACGCGATTAGTATGGAAATTTGATAAGATCGCACCTGTAACCAACAAAAAAATAACCATCCCAGCAAGCAGCAAGTAACGACTGCTTAAACTCAAATTTCGATTTTTTTTATGTTGTGAAATAGCCATGAAAAAATTGCACCGTTCGATCATATTGATGACATTGTTAAAACAGGATTAGACACCCCAGTAATAATTATAGCGTCAAATCCGGTCGAAACTACACTTTGGCGAGCTTCTTACTTTAATACCAATAATATTAATTCAAATGATCATATAGAAAACTAAGCTCGAAGTTGCGGCAGCCTAACCCCTATACCATCTGGAACATGCTTAATATTGCTATTCAATAATTTAAATAAAATCAATAATATATATAATTATACAACCTGAAACTTCACACGCAAATACAGCGCAGATGTGATACTAGGTGAGCTTATGATTCTTGAAGTAGCACTAGAACGATAACTGGGGGCCATACCTTAAAAGAGGGCCACGCACATTGATCGCACGATAATATATCATCTTCAGCCATAAAGAACCTGGAGTGTAAATTATCTGCTTTACACATTTAAGCGTTCAGGAGCATGAAAAAGACACTGTGACTATCCTAAACCTGAAAATCTCTTTTTCTTGTTTGCTTTCTATAACAAACAAAATCAACTATTCACTCAAATACAATAAAAATGATCATTTTGAACATAATTAAATCCTGACAAGATTATAATCGCCGATGGTGCCTTTTTATTTCCAGGCTAATATTTTTAGTTACTCCTGCTTTATCAGCAAATACTTCCCACCTATCTACGACTGCCATTACTTCATCAATTATATCTTCCGGCCTAGAAATACTAATAGACTTGCCTGTTTGTATTAACTCTTCTTTTGAAAAGTTATCGCGTTTCCCATTGACACTCATTTGATGCTGATTGGTCCATTTCCCGGCGGGGTTGTGAGAATAGATTACATCATACGCAGGCGATAACCTCCACTTGCCATCTTTACCCATCAGGAACGAAATGTTTTTTGTGTGATCATCCTGATTGCGCGCAATGATATTAAACAACATTCGACGGTATTGCTGACTCGCTTCAGCCTTACTCAAACGTAACTTACGCATAACCTCAAATGCTTGTTCATAACTATAAGCACCCGCCATATTAAAATCATAATGCGCAATACCACAGAGTGTTTGCATATGCTGCTTATCACCGTTAACACGGTCAAAACGCTTCGTCATGAAATGAGCGCGGCCATTCTCCTCTAACAGCTTGCTCTCGGTCATATCGATACCTACTTCTTTTGCCATCAGGTAATAGGCGTACTCAATACGGCCATACCCTCTAGTTTCACCTAGCTCCAAATCGGTAACGCCATCGAATTTTAGCAACCAATATTCATACCCCTTCGGCGCGCCTGCCTGGCCAGAGATAACCTCACTTTTATCATTTATTGCGATGACTGCTTTAGGCCTGGCACCACCTGCTGATGTACCAACACGTAAAATATCTAAAATGGCATCTGTATTTTCATGAGCACTATTACCAAGCTGCGTATTTAATCCCTTACGTTCATCCATAACTTCCTGAACAAGTTTAACGAGTTCAGATATTTCTACGGAGACTAATTCGTCATGCTTCTCTATAACCGGCGGGGAGAATTCCAAAGCGCCCATTCCACGTTTACCTGTGTAACAAAGCCTCTCAACCGGGCTAAAACGCGAACTATCTCGACCATTTCGCGCCAGCCAGGCATCAATAATACTGTTACCAAATTTATCCGGTAAAACATCCGCCAATAATCCCGGCAATCCTAAATAAGTATCTTTATTAAGTGATGCAAAAAAGAATTTACCATCTCCAGCATTGGCTGCATCCAAGCCCATCATAATAGGTGCGACATCCAACCCTTTTTTAAGGAAGTCTCTATCATATTCAAAAATTCCATATTGACGATCATCCAGCCATGACACAGCGCCAACCGTGTCACCCCATAACGTCACAATGGCTGTATCGATTTTTTTTACCATTCTGATTCATCCTCAGCCTGTGGCTTAAGGCGCTCACCAGATGCTCTTTTACGGGCATGGCCTTGCATTTTTGACAGCTGCATCGGACTGATTGATATCTCAGGTATGAAATCATTAAGATGCTCCAGCGCCTCAAGCTCTCTCAAAACCGCAATAAGCGTTGAAAGCTTGGCGCGCCCTGCCTCAAGTGACTTAATAGAATTAAGCGATAATGTTGTCGCCTCGGACAACGCCTTCTGAGTAATATTTTTTTGCAAACGAAGTGCCTTTAGGCGGCCACCTAGTTCTTGTTCTATATACTTGTCTGAGAGAGAATAAAAATCCATAACAGCCTCAAAATAATCTATAAATAGCTATATTACTTAATAATAGCCCATTAATAGACTATTATTGCTTTTTATTTGAGTATGTCAAGGCGTGCTAATTATAATAGCCACAAATAGGGCTACAAAATGATTTAATAACTATCAATAGATTATTTTAAGGCTATTATACTATAAAAAGTAAAATTTAGATGATATGAATATCTCGCTCGTTACCACTCCAGGTCATCGGGTATTTGATAATCTGCATAAGGATCATTTTCATCAACCACCTGATCACTACTATCAAACAAGACAATACGCTTTTCGTTTCGTTGCTGAATCTTCTCTGCAACAGCTTTTGGTACAAGCTCATAACGACCGTCTATACGCGCCATACCCAGAACACCTTCTATAATCTGTTTTTTCATCGCTTCATTAACATAAATACGCTTCACTTTATCCATGTGTTCAAAGTTATAAACAAGCTCACAGTCTTCGCCGCGTTTAATCAAATTATTACTGATCATTTGATTAATTTCAGACGATATCGCTTTTTTTCTGGCGTCTTCTTCTTTCTTTTTATTTAAAAGCCGATCCTGCTCTGCTTTTTCTTGTAATGCCTGTTGCGCTTGCAGTTTGGATTCATCGACTACTTTTGTTTTTTTATTTTTTTGCTTTTTTTTGTTTTTATGTTTACTTTGATTAGCCTTTTGAACTTGCTGCTTGGTAACCATGCCAGCCTTAAGCAACTGCTCTTGAAATGGATTATTCATTTTTTCTCTCGCCTTACATTAAATATATAAAAATTACACTAGCCCGGGCTAGTTGCAATCATAACAACACGTTTAGGTGCCGGGTAACCTTCGATGGTTTTTGATGAGTCATCGGGGTCTAAAAAATCAACCAATGAATGGTATGTCATCCACTCAGTTGCGCGCTGCTCATCAATCGTTGTCTCGCTAATATCAACTATACGAATATCTTTTAAGCCTGATCGACGCATCCATCTCTCCAACATTGCAGGTGATGGAATAAACCAGACATTATTCATTTGCGCATAACGATCTTCTGGTACCAACACTGTATTTTCATCGCCCTCTATCACTAACGTTTCCAATACCAGTTCACCTCCTGGTCGCAGGCATTCACGCAAATGTTTAATATGATCGAGTGGTGATTTTCGATGATACAACACACCCATCGAAAACACGGTATCGAAAGCGTGTAACTTTCGGGGTACGTCATCAATACCTAAAGGCAGAATATATACACCTGTATCTTTTAGGTAGCGGTTAATCGCTTGATGCTGCATAAGAAACAGTTTTGACGGATCAACATTAATAACTAACTTAGCGCCCTCACCATGCATACGCCAGCAGTGGTAGCCATTACCGCCACCCACATCCAGTATGGTTCTATTTTTTAGCGGTTGTATCTGGTCTTTTATTCGATTCCACTTCCAGTCAGAACGCCATTCAGTATTAATCAATACACCAAATAATTCATACGGCCCTTTTCGCCAGGGCAATAATTTTTTTAACTGTTGTTCGATCAATAACCGTGTTTCGTCATCTACGTCTTTTGCTTCTCCAATACGAATACAATCACTATTAAAATCACAACTGGATGGCTCCACATCAGGTAAAGCAGAAACGGCTTCTTGCCAACGCTCTAAATCACCGTGAGTCTGTTCTAACAAAACCTGTTTTATCTGTTCTGGCAATCTATCACGCCAAACCTGTAACGGTTCTTCTGACATGGCCGCATACAGTGCATCATAATTAAGAGAAGGGGTTTTCATTTAACTGGTTATTTAATGGCTAATATCGAGACAAAATTAAATGCCTGAAACCATTGATAGATTTGTGTGAAACCAGCCTGCTGCAAACGTTGTTGATGTTGATCAAAACTATCAGGGACCAACACCTTTTCCAGCGCAGACCGTTTTTGGCTGATCTCCATATCGCTATAACCATTCGCGCGTTTGAATGATAACTGCAATGCTTCTTGTGTTTGCTGTTCATACTCATTAGTAAAATTAAGTTTCTCGGATAACACCAACACACCGCCCGGACGCAAACCGCGATAAATTTTTTCTAAAATGGCCAGTCTTTTGTCTGCTTCGATAAACTGCAAGGTGAAATTAAGCACCACAACTGATGCATTCTGAATATCTGTATCCTGAATATCCTGACAATACAATTCAACGGATGCCTGGTCATTGTCGACCAACTGCTGGCGACAACGATCAATCATCGACTGTGAATTATCAATGGCAACAAGCGTGCAATCTGAAGGGATACGCTGGCGCATAGACAAAGTTGCCGCCCCTAATGAGCACCCCAGGTCATAACATCGACTGCCTGGCTGGGCATACTGTTCGGCCAGCAACCCCGTTAACGTAATAATCTCTGCATAACCCGGCACAGAACGACGAATCATATCCGGGAATACATTGACGACAGCCTCATCAAAGGCAAAATCAACGATCATATCCCTGGGCTTGGAATAGATCTTGTCATGTGTCGGCTGTTCACTCATAGTCACTATAATAACCAATAAGTCGGCTTTCTAATATACACAGCATGCATATCAATAAAAAAATACACCTCATCCTAATCCTTTCATGTCTTCCCATGTCGGCTATGGGCGAACAAATTAAAGCTATCAAGCCTTTCACAACCGATGGTTGCAGCCTTTTTCCTGACGGTACATTCAAAAACAAACAACTTTGGCAGTCTTGCTGTACCGAACACGATATTAGTTACTGGCAAGGTGGTACCTGGCAACAGCGGCAACAAGCTGACCGGGCACTCAAACGCTGTGTTGCCAAGCTTGGGCAGCCGACTATTGCTGACCTCATGCTAAATGGTGTTCGTATTGGCGGCTCGCCCTTCTGGCCCACATCTTATCGCTGGGGTTACGGATGGGGCTACCTGCGCGGCTATAAACCTCTCAACACGCTTGAAAAACAGATGATTGATAAAGCACTACAGCAATATAAAAAAAACCAGCAACCAAAAGCCACCATCAAACAGGAGTAATACATGGCTAAATCTTTCATGATTTTATGCCTCTTTATCTTCAGTGCCTGCACTGATTCACAAGACGCGAAAACCGAACCTGTTTTTCAGGGCCAGATCGATTCATTAAATAAAGCAAAAACATTGGAAAATAAACTGATTGAAGCTGATCAACAGCAGCGCCAACGCATTAATGAGCAGTCGAACTAGAAAAACAATGTAAAAAAAATTAGCTAAATATCAGCAAGTTATAAAAAATATCATTTATATTCTCAATAAACCTTGAAAGTTCTCTAAAAGTTCTCTATATTTCTCATTAATGAGAACATTGTGAGAACTTTTGAGGAACACAATATGCTTTCAAGGCGCGAACAAGACACATACGACTTTATCTGTAACTACATTAACGAGCATCAACAAGGGCCGTTACTGGAAGAAATTGCTATCGGCCTTGGCATAAAATCCAAGGGTGTCGTGCACCGTTATGTGCAAACGCTGGCTAAAGCAGAACTTATTGAACTGATTAGCGGGCGTCATCGTGGAATTCAACTCCCCTCATCAGAACCGGTCATTGATGAAAATGCACCGGTTATGCCGTTACTCGGTCGCATTGCAGCCGGCATGCCAATAGAGGCCATTCCTGATCAGGCAGAAATAAATCTGGCTGATTTTTTCATGGGCCCCGGTCGTTTCTTATTAAAAGTGCAAGGCGAATCAATGATCGATGCCGGCATATTACCTGACGACATTGTTGTTATTGAAAGCTGCATAACCGCACGTAATGGCGAAATTGTCGTCGCCCTGGTAGACCAACAGGAAGCAACATTAAAACGATTTAAAAATAATCAGGATGGCACTGTCACTCTGATACCAGAAAACAGCGAGATGCAACCCATGATATTTGATGCGCATCGCGTCCATATTCAAGGCGTACTGGTAGGGCAAATGCGCTCTTATTAAAACAGGTTTGCCACGGCTGCTCGACGAAATATACACTGCCATGTTATTGCTTCGTTTGCTCAAGGTCGCCGTGGTAACAATTAACACATGAGGTGAAATATGAAAACAAACAACACAACTTTAATGAACGGCGTAATGTCGGCAGCTTCGCAAGTCCGCCGCGAATATGGCCCTGGCCTGCCAGAATCGGCTTATGAATTTGCCTTGGTAAATGAACTGCGTAAACGCGGCATTAAAGCCGAACGTAAACAAACAGACAGCAACGTCAGCGTGCTGGTTGAAAATTGTTTACTGCTTGGCCTGCGTTGCGTTGACCACATTACTTCATTACATAGCAAACAACTCAGTGGCTATTTACGTAAGTTACGTTTTAAGCAAGGGCTATTATTAAATTTCAACTCAAACTTTATTCGACATGGTGTTTTGCCCGTCTCTTTGTGATTGGCAAAACACGGGACTAGGGACTAGGCAAAGATAAAAAATATACTTATCACTCTAGTACCTCGTTCCTGGCACCTAGTCCCTTTTCATTGTTCGCGGCTGACTGCCGCTCCTACAAGAAACACACAACCATGAATGACTTCTGTCCCGTCATCTGGCCACGTGCAATTTTGCATGTGGACATGAATGCTTTTTTCGCCTCAGTAGAGCAACGAGACTTTCCTAAATTACAAGGAAAGCCCGTTGCGGTGACTAATGGCGAGATAGGCTCATGCATTATTACCTGCTCGTATGAAGCACGAGCACATGGTATTCATACCGGCATGCGCATTCAAGATGCACGCAAGCAATGCCCTGATATTATTCAACGCCCTGCACGCCCTGAAGTTTATGCAAAAGTATCCACCAACATCATGCGTTCACTCGATGCCATTAGCCCGGACATGGAAGTGTTTTCAGTCGATGAAGCATTTCTTGATTTAACCCATTGTCAGAAATTACATGGCACACCTGCACGCATGGGCCGCATGACAAAAGAAGCTGTTTATGCCGCATCAGGATTACTCTGCTCTGTCGGCATCAGTGGTGACAAAACCACTTCAAAGTTCGCTGCTAAATTACAAAAACCAAATGGACTAACCATCATTCCACCATGGGACGCACGCGAACGGCTAGCTCAACAACCCACAACAGCTTTATGTGGTATTGCTAACGGCATTGGCACCTTCCTTGCTCAGCACGGTGCCTATACTTGCGGCGATGTTGGCAAGTTACCTGTCAGTGTTCTTGCGCGTCGTTTTGGAAACCTGGGTCGACGCATCTGGCTTATGTGCCAGGGAGAAGACCCGGATCAAATTCACATAGATATTGCGCCACCTAAATCACTGGGCCACGGCAAAGTCACACCACCAGGGTTACGTGATAAAAAAATCATTCTTACTTATTTGCAACACATGAGTGAAAAAGTGGGTAAGCGCTTACGTAAACACAATCTTGAATCAAAACATTATTTTATAGGGCTAAAAATTGAGCATGGCTGGATTACCGATAAATTACAACTCGCAACCCCAGGTAATAACGGTAGATTAATTTATCGCTTATGCCGCTTTCTGGTAGAAAATCATTGGCATGGAGAAGCCATTCGACAAGTGCAAGTCACTGCACTCAATCCACTACCACAAAAACAACAACTCGATTTATTTGCTCCTGAAGATAATACTGACGCTGAGATCAACTCTGTCATGGACGAAGTTAATGAACGCTTCGGTGAATTTTCATTAGCGCCAGCACGCTTGTTAAAACGATCAACCATGCCCAATGTTATTGCGCCTGCCTGGAAACCAGATGGGCTTAGGCAAACCATATAGTCTTAAAAAAATAACATGCAAAATTTAATATGTCAGCTATGTGCCCAAAGCGGTCGCCTGATAAGTTAAGTTGAAATCCTGAATTCGGACAGAAGCGGTCGTTCAATAAATACAAATATTATCTGGTTGAATCACTAAAAAAGCAGACATTCAACGGTTATGTATTCTAATCTGATTAACTTTGAATGATTGAGTAAGCATTATTCTTTACCTCCTTTTATAATAAGCCAAATTGCAAATAACATTTCGCCAAAAATGCTCGGAATGGCTACAAGAGCTAAGAAAATAGATGCATATACTTCATAATTTGGGAGCGCAATGTGTGCTGCGGTATCTAATATATACATGATACCGGCAAGTATAAGAAAAAATACGATTATTTTTGGCTTCTCGATTATTTTGCCTAATAGAATAATATGAACACCAAAGAAAAAAAGTCCTATTAACCAAATAGCATTAAAAATATCAACTTGCTTTAGAATTTCATTAGCACTATCTAAAGCAAATACTGCTGGAAGTGCAAAAATAGCAACACCCATTATGGCTGCATGCATCATTCTAAATAGTGTACTCAAGAGTGTAAGGGGGTTATCCTTGAACAGTTCATACAGTGCCCAGGCTACGACAACATCAAATATCACAGTTACTAGAAAGGCCAATATTCCAGCTCTTACTAGAATATGATTTAGTTGAATTACTGTTAATGGTTCATTTTTTAAAGATTCTATAACAAAAAAATTAGCGAATATAGCGGCGAAAAAAATAATCCAGTAACTACCACCTGCAACTAAAGATAATGTTCTAGCATTGAATGTATTAATCATTATTAATATCTTTCATCATAAAAGCTATTTCTTGTTTGTTATTTCAAACGATTTAAATAATATTGGCAGTGCAAGATAAGAAACAATAGGGACAATAATAGCAAGTGCAAGTACCGTTACGAAAAAACGGTTGTCTGTAACGTTACGCGTTAACCATGACGGAATGTAATATACCAATGGCAATAATGTAACAAAAGTGAAGATTGCTATTACATGACGATTTGGTGACAATGCTAGCTTATTTGTACTCATTATATTTTTGTCCTGTATGAACAACGATTATTTGCACATCGTCCGTTGCTTCAAACTTTATTGTGTTACCACGAATCAAGTCACCATCTTCTACCGACTCATTATTAGCAATGCCTTTGCCGCGTGTGATGTAGATAAGATACGACCCATCCACTTCTATCTGTTGCCCGTTACTAAGTAGCGCGACATCAATTATTGTTTTTGCTGGAAAGTCTGTATCACTGTTGTTTTCGCCTCCATAGATACGAGTGGTTTCACCTGCGGCAGGCTTATACAACTTGTAGTCTGCTGCCTGACCGGCGACTTCGGGTAATACCCAAATTTGAATCATGCGATTCCAGTCCGGGTCCGGATTGATTTCATTATGAGAGAACCCTTCACCGCCAGCACGTTGTACCTGTACATCATTACGTGATAAATCTGTTCCGTGTTTCAATGAGCCCTGATGTGCGATCCGTCCCTCGATTATTACCGAAACAATATCCAGTTCCTGATGACTATGCATATGCGTTTCACCGTATGGCATATAGCGTGCATCGGCGAGAAAGACAAAATTAGCCAGGCCCGACCAACTGCCGTCATTATTTTCTTTTGTGCCAAAGATTTTTGGATCTTTTACCAGGCGATGCTCTTTTAAACCTGCAAAGCCACCTTCGATCAAACTGTCGCGTTTTAAAATTTCCATTGTATTCAACCTATATTTTGATTTAGCTTGCTTGCGCCACTTTTAATGGTGCGCACTCAAGTAAATTATTTACAGCTGTATGCAGTTCGGTATTAACTTCATCATTTCTGATACGGCCCCGCTCAACATCAAAGTTGTCGTAAAAACTGGGGATCGAAAGACTGACTTTTACATCTCCATCAAAAAATGGCGCTGATGCAGTTGCCGCAGCCAGCACACTGGCTGCACCACCGGGGCCAGGGGAGGTAGCAAGTAGTAACATGGGTTTATTCTGAAACACTTTTGGGTTGATGCGTGATGCCCAGTCAAAGATATTTTTATATGCAACAGTGTATGAGCCGTTGTGTTCGGCAAATGAGATAATCACTGCATCGCTGTTACCGATCTTTTCTAAAAATGCTTTTGCCAGGGCAGGCTGACCCAGTTCATTTTCCCTGTCTTCACTGAATAAAGGAAGTTCAAAATCATTGAGGTTGAGGATTTCTGTTTCCGTCCCTTCTAGCAGGCGGGCTGTGTAGTTGACCAGCTGGTTATTGATGGACTTTGAACTGCTTGTTGCTGCGAATGCTAGTACTTTCATGTCGCGGTCTCCGAGTAATAATATAGTTATGTGAATGATTCTGGTTAGTGAGATAACATGGATAAAGTGTAGATTGTTAACATATGACTATAAATATGTTATATAGAAAATCATTGTTTCCAAATAGAGTGTAATGGAGTGAAAAGTGGTCCAGAAATTCGCAAATACTGATTTATTAGATGGCGTGGCTGTATTTGTTGGGGTCATTAATGCCGGCTCATTTACCGCTGCAGCACAAGCGCTTGGGCATTCCACTTCATATGTTAGTAAGGAAATTACCCGCTTGGAGAAGCGTCTGGGTAGCCGTTTACTAAACCGTACCACGCGGACAATTAGTCTAACGGATGCCGGCCGCGCCTATTATGAGCGTTGCAGCCAGATAGTGATTGATGCAGAAAACGCGGAGCGGTCGATTAACCAGTTGCAGGATACGCCACGCGGTTTGCTGCGTATTAATGCACCAGCAAGTTTCGGTTCTAAATATTTACTGGATGTTTTTTCACAATTTATGCACAGCTATCCTGACGTGAAACTGGAAGTGGAATTGAATGACCGTCTTATTGATGTAGTTGCAGAAGGCTATGATGTAGTGATCCGTGTTGGCGAAATTAAAGATAGCAATCTGATTGCACGAAAACTGACTTCATCCAGATTCGTTGTCGTTGCATCTCCTGACTATATAAAACGCAAGAGTTATCCAAAACGAGCTGAAGATTTAAAAGAGCATGACTGTATAGCTTACTCCCTATTGCCGATGCCGACGCAATGGGATTTTTACAAAGAAGATGTGCGCACCAGTGTCACGGTTCAACCGCGTGCGATGTGCAATAGTGCTGCACTTGAAGTAGCGATGGTGGCACAGGGAATTGGTATAACGCGGTTACCATTATTTACCTGTGAACAGGAGGTGGCGAGTGGTGATTTGCAAATAATTTTAGAGGATTATGATCAAGTAGAATTGGATGTTTATGCAGTGTATCCGCATCGACAATTTCTCACTGCCAAAGTACGTGTCTTTGTGGATTTTGTAGTTAATGCGTTTGCTTCAGGTATTTTGCAAAACGAAAATTAAATAATACGGATAAACTTATTTATCTTGCGTAAACAATTACTCATTGTTTTTACAATTCTAAATAAATTTTTCTTACATTTTTTACACTAAAATCATCATTTAAAGACAAAACAGAGTCTTTGCCTTTAAAACAGGATTATGAATGGCAGTTTTGGGTCGATTACTGACCTAGAGACTTGCTGGAGAACTGTCACCTACATACCCATATCTGCCCCACGACAGATCAAGTGAGCCACGCCTTTTAATCTCTTTAAATTACATTACTCATCGTAATCAATATGGACGTCATCAGGATAAGGCCTACCTTTATTTTTCTCTATCGCATCTTTAAGACTTAATAAAAATACCGCCCACTTGGTACTGCAATGGCCCATAAAGTCTGATGCTTCTTTCCAGTTTGAATGCGTAAACAAAACAACTGTTTGCCCTTTTTCACTTGATAAACGGAATGTTATCTCTGTGCCCATCCATGGCGGCGGCATTTCACCAGAGTGTCGCCAGCGCACAATCGAATTAGTTTGTAGCTCCACCACTTCAAAATCCGGGCCGCCACCACCAAACCTGAATTCAATAATGGACCCTACATCGCCTGCACCCGACGTATCTGTTGTCCACCACTGTGCCAGTCCTTCGTTCGTAGTAAGTGCGTTATACACTTCGTCAATTGAACCGGCAATTCCAACTCGGTGAATAATGTCAACCATGATTAGATTCCTTCTAAAAAAGATTTAACTAAGTGTTCACAATAAATTTATAAATAGTATATATCCACATTAAGGATAAATAATAATTTTCCACTTATATTTGGCAGTAAAGTTAACCAGAAGAGATTTTAATTAATGATCAGGATGTGCAATTAAATACAGCACTTGAATGACAGGGATACGAAACTATCCCCAGGAACGGACTCTGCCCGTATCGATATGAATAAAATTGGATCGAGGATAATATCCAACGCCACCGACTTTTAATGACAAAGCTGCTTTTCTAAGTTTTGCAGTATCAAAACGTGGCACACGGATATCAATGGCTCTTCCCTGCATATGAAAACTCTTTTTTGCCACTCCGGATGATGAGTTACGTAACATAGAATTTGTTTTTTCAGAACGATAACCTGAAATAATATGAAAGGGCCGCTTACAATCCACTTTGCACTGCATGGCATACAATGCATCTAAAATACGCTTGTCTATACTGTGTGCTTTACCTACTCGATGATCACGTAAGAGCCATTCAATATCTTTCAGCCCTTCTTTAACGTACTGGCCTTCTGCCCAATAGGTTGCTGTTACGTTTTCACCTGTGTGGGTATTAAATAAAGATAGTACGCGGTCTCGCTTAATAATGGGGGATGCAAATGCATTAGGCATTATTAGTCCGGCTGAGACCCCGACACAAGTGCCCAAAAAATTCCGCCGATTAATCAAATTTTGTTTTTTGCCTTCCTGATTCATACATTCTCTTTATATTTAATTTCAATACACAACTTATGGGATATTAATAATACTGATATATACTATATCGGGATAGGAACAGAAATTTAAAGTGTTTTTGTGAATTTATAAGCAGAAATATGAAGTTATTCACACTTTTTGAGTAAATTCTCACTCATTTTAACATTTTCAACATTATTTTATCCCTGCCATAGAGATCATCACGGAAATTTAGCCGACCATCCTGGTCCGTCCATGCCGTCCAATACACCAGATAAATAGGCACTGCTTTTACTAATGACATACCACTATTTTCACCACGGGAAATCAATTGCATCATTTCTTCTTCTTTTTGTTGCGTTGGGGAATCAAGTAAGTAAGCACTTAATCGCAGCGGGTCTTTCACTCGTATACAACCTGAACTAAAGGCGCGAACACGTCTGTCAAACAAATAACGTTTCGGTGTATCGTGTAAATATATATCATATGGATTTGGAAACATAAACTTTACTCGGCCCAAACTATTCAACGGACCAGGCTCTTGCCTAAATGTATAGGGGAAATAATTTTCATTTAACCTTCGTAATGACACTGTTGAAATATCCACCTCTTCAGCATCTTTTTTCCAACCATTAAGCACTTTTATTTTATTACGATTAAAGTAACCTGAATCACGCATTTGCCTGGGTATTAAATCTTTTAATGCAATGGATTTGGGTACTGTCCAATACGGATTAATCTCAAGATAGCTTAGACGACTTGAAAAACTAGGCGTTTCGCGAAAATGTTTACCTATAATAATAGGCATGGATAAAACTGGCTTGCCATTCTCTTCTGCATACAATTCAAACCCTGTTAGATTCACTAATAAGTAACGTTGGCCTAGGTTACGTGGCAACCAACGCCATCGATTTAAATTAATCTTAATCTGTCGGATACGTTGCTCAACTGGTATGTTCATAATTGCACGCGTTTGCGAACCAACCTTACCGTCAATTTTCAAGCCATGCCTTGCCTGAAAATACATAACCGCATGCTCCAACACGCTGTCGACTTTATCGATATTCTCTGATGTGCCTGATACAAGGTCTTTTGTCATACGTAAACGTAAGCGTATTGTTTCAACCTGTTCATCCCGACTTCCCTTAACCAATACAGGCCCTGACTCTATTGTCGGCCACCCGCCTTTATCAGCAAGTTCCTGATAAAATAACAACTGTGCTAACAACATTTTATAACCGCTGTGATTAATCTTATGTTCTGCTATTACAACGCTTAGATCATCAGTCTTTAACAGGCTTAGTATTTTTTCAACGTCTAATGGTGTGGAATTTATATGCCATTGATCGTCAACCTCTTGGGCTATCCAACGTCCATTGATTAAATGAATGATATATCTTTCAAACGCGCGGGTTAAAAAAACTTCCAATTCAGCTTGAATTAATGAATCCTTTTCACCCCATCGCTTACGTATTTCAGCTAAAAAATAATCATTTACATCCAGCCCCATTTTTTTTGCATTAGTAAGGTATGTAAATAAACTAAAGGCGTTGGGTAAAAGCTTTTGGTCTTTTATCCATATATACGCATAATCATTATTTTTATAATGTTCAAATACTGCTTTCGATAATTCTGTTTGATGTTTCAACACTTGTTGCTTCAGCAGGGTATGACGCAAATCAACCGCCTTTACAGTAAAGCTGAGATTAAACATCACCACCAATAACAAAAGCGATACTCGACAAGCCATAACAGGACAAACCTTTTTAGAACTGATATTGTTAATATACTACTTTATTTAAATAAATATCATGACCAACCTATTTAACCAACTGATATCAAAATTCAATCATGATGACTGCATTAAAGTCATTCTGGTAGATATCAGCCAGCAACAACTTTTATTAATTAATCAAAACGGCATCAGTTATCAGTGGCCTGTCTCTACCGCATTAGCGGGTCCGGGTAATCAATTAAATAGTTATCAAACTCCTTTAGGCGCCCATGTTGTTAGCGAAAAGGTCGGTCACCTTGAACCTAAACACATGATCTTTAAGGGCCGTAAACCTACAGGTGAACTTGCCAATATAATTAATACGGCCACCTCAACTAATCTAGATCAGATCACTTCTCGCATTCTCTGGTTGAAAGGTCTTGAGTCTGGAATTAATCTCGGACCGGGTGTAGATACCCATGATCGCTTTATTTATATTCACGGCACCAATGAGGAAGGTCTAATTGGCCAGGCTGCGTCTCATGGCTGCATCCGTATGCTAAATAACGATATTATCGAGTTATTTGACCAGGTAGATGTTAATACACCTGTCTATATATGTGAGTCGCAGAAAACACTGGATTTGGTGTAAAATAAGCCATTCTTACGATTGACGATAGATAATTAAACATGAATATTACGCTTAATGGTGACAACCACGATATCCCGGATAACTCAAATGTTGCCCAATTAATCGAAATTCTAGGCTTAACCAATAAACGCCTGGCCATGGAAATCAATGAAGAAATCGTTCCTCGCAGCACCTTTAGTGACCATATTATTCAATCAGGTGATAACATCGAGATTGTTGGCGCTATCGGTGGTGGTTAGTCAGCAAACAGCTGCAAGTCTATAAATCATATACACAGGATTAAACAAATGAGTAGTCAGATACAAGAATCAACCAGCTTAAATAACGATGTTTTGACCATTGATGGCATCGACTATCAGTCACGCTTACTGGTTGGTACAGGTAAATATGATGACTTGAATCAGGCTAAGCAAGCTATTGATATGAGTGGCGCAGAAATTGTAACCATGGCAATACGTCGTACAAATATTGGCCAAAATCCTGATGAACCTAACCTACTCGATATCATTTCACCGAATGATTACACTTACCTTCCCAATACAGCAGGTTGTTATAGTGCTGACGATGCCATTCGTACCTGTCGCCTTGCTCGTGAATTATTAGATGGTCATTCGCTTGTGAAACTGGAAGTGCTCGGTGACGAAAAGACGTTATTTCCTGATGTTGCTGAAACATTGGTAGCCGCAGAAAAGCTCATTAAAGAGGGCTTTAAGATCATGGTTTACACAAACGATGATCCCATTGCCGCCAAACGCCTTGAAGAAATGGGTTGTGTTGCAGTTATGCCGTTAGCCGCACCCATTGGTTCCGGCCTTGGTATACGCAATCCATATAATATTGCCACCATCGTCGAAAATGCTAATGTACCTATCCTCGTTGATGCCGGGGTTGGCACTGCCTCTGACGCGGCTATCGCCATGGAGTTAGGCTGCGACGGTATTCTTATGCAAACGGCTATTGCTGGCGCGAAAAATCCAGTGCTTATGGCATCAGCCATGAAAAAGGCTGTTGAAGCTGGACGTGAAGCTTATCACGCAGGCCGCATTCCAAAAAAACGATATGCGACTGCCTCATCGCCCGTAGACGGACTCTTTTTCTAACCTATTTTACAAAACGTCTTTGATCTATTCTTGTTATTCATATGACTTTGCCAAAACACAGGCCAATTCGTAGTTTTGTTAAACGCGAAGGCCGTATGACCAAATCGCAGATCAAGGCATTAGATGAATTAATGCCTGTGTATGGCGTCTCTCAATTAGATCATCCACTTGATCTTGATGAAATGTTCCCACGAAAAGCACCGCGATTTATTGAAATTGGTTTTGGCATGGGCGCATCGTTAGTGCAAATGGCGCAAACACATACTAATCGTGATTACATCGGCATAGAAGTGCATCGCCCCGGGGTTGGTAGCACTCTAAATAATCTACATGAACTTGAACTCAATAATCTAAAAATCATTAATCATGATGCCGTTGAAGTATTTAAACACAGCATCCCTAAAAACAGTATCGATGGTATTTATCTGTTTTTTCCAGACCCCTGGCATAAAAAGAAACATAACAAACGGCGCATTCTAAAACCTGCCTTCGTGCAGTTAATTCACACAACCTTGAAAGAAAATGGAATCTTTCACATGGCGACTGACTGGGAGGATTATGCTATCCAAATGTTGGAAATCATGTCTGCAGAAAAGGGGTTCTGCAATACAGCAAAAGATTATGCTTCACGAGGTGATCGACCAGAAACTAAATACGAAAGACGCGGGCAACGTCTAGGGCATGGCGTCTGGGATCTTGTATTCAAAAAAATTAGCCTAAACTAACTCATTCAACCAAGACTATCTTCGCGATAAAACTTTTGAATTCTCTCTACGCTTCTAAGATTAGCCCCCATTGCATTAACACAATCAGCATCTAGCTGATTGCCTGACATATCTTCTAATATCGTAAATGCATCATCATTGCTCAATGCCTTTCTATACGGACGCGCACTGGTTAAAGCATCAAATATATCTGCAACGGCTACAATACGTGCCTCGAGCGGAATATCATCACCTTTTAAACCATGGGGATAACCACTGCCATTCATAAACTCATGGTGGTATTCAGCTATATTACGTAATATAGATGCATGACGAAAACCATCTTTATCAAAGTTTTGCAAAAGCTGATCAACCATTTCTCTTCCTCGATTAGCATGTGTTTTCATTAACTCAAATTCATCTGCTGTCAGGGAATCCTGCTTTAATAAAAGGCTCTCTGGCAACCCACCTTTACCAATATCATGAAGAGATGAAAATAATCCAATGTGTTCTATATAATCATCGTTCAGCTTGTATTTCTCAGCCAACTCATTAGCAATCAAACGTGCGTAACGTGACATACGATCAATATATGATCCTGTAGCAGGCTCCGTCTTTTCTGCTTCACTCTGTCGAGCATTAACTGTATAGGCTACGGTTAACTCATTCATCACCATCAATGAAATCATATGACCAAACAAATCCATTTGATGCAATGCATTTTCTTCAAACACATCAGCTTGGCCTGAATTAAATATTATAAAACCAAAGAAAGTGGAGTTTTGATACACAGGCATAATATAACTTGCTGCATACCGTAAATCTGCCATTTGTAAAATATGAATATTGTCATCCTTTGAAAAAATATCAGCATCCTTAACTACAGAAGCCTTACCTTTTTTCAAAATATGTTTAAGCAAAGATAAATCATCAAGTTTAATTTCATGATGATTAAGCAAGTTGTCATCATAGCAACTTGCCATAAAAACTTTTAATAGGTCTGTTTTTTGCTCATAAACCGCGACCGCTATGCGGTCAACAAATGAAAACGTGGTGGTAATTACTTCATGTATACTAATTAATTTATCTTGCAATGTTCCTTCATTTTTTTGTACCGCCAAACTGTCTTGGTAATCGGGGGTTTTTTTCAACATTAAATTAAAGACACCTTAAAATGATCTACTTACTAAATTAATTTATCGGCAATATCACGCAAAAATGAATAGCTATTTATCTAAAAGTGATACAAGTCTCGAATTGATTTTTTTATTCTATAAAACAATTAGCCATAATTATAAAATGGTTAATATCTGGGCTCACATCTAAAATAACATATTAACTTATTGTTTTTTATGTGAATAACATGATTTTACGTAACTCATCCCAACTATAATAATACAAAAAAATAGCACTTTTTCTTGTGTGTTATGGGTGAAAAATGGTTCAATACGCAGTCTTGTTTCCACGAGGCATATGCCAAGAGCATAAATTTATTTTTTGACCCGTTTCAGCATCACTATAGCGGGGCGCCCTCATAAACAAAAAGAGAATTTCCGGAGTCAGTAATACTGACTCTATAAAAGTTTTATCAATAATTTATTAGGTTAGGAGTTAGGTATGTCCCAGAAACATCCCGTTGTCGCGGTGACCGGTTCTTCCGGTGCTGGAACCACAACTGTAAAAGTTGCCTTTGAACATATTTTCAGGCGTGAAGGAATCAACCCTGTCGTCGTAGAAGGTGATAGCTTCCATCGCTATGACCGCGCTGCGATGAAAACCGCAATTGATGAATATGCGGCAAAAGGCAAACAGCTAAGCCATTTTGGTCCTGATTCAAACTTGTTCGACAAGATAGAAGATCAATTTAAACAATATGGCGAAGATGGCACAGGTCAAAAACGTTATTATTTACACAGTGATGAAGAAGCAGCTGAACATAATGCTCGCCTCAGCACTGACCTGACACCAGGGCAATTCACTCCATGGGAGGATATCTCTGCTGGTAGTGACTTGTTGTTCTACGAAGGCCTGCACGGCGGCGTGGTAACTGAGGATGCAAACGTCGCTAAGTATGTTGACCTGCTTATTGGCGTTGTTCCTATCGTAAACCTCGAATGGATCCAGAAGATCTTTCGGGATAATGCACAACGCGGATATAGCGCAGAAGCTATCGTAGACACTATTCTTCGCCGTATGCCTGACTACGTTAATTTCATTACTCCTCAGTTCTCACGTACTGATATTAACTTCCAGCGTGTTCCAACTGTCGATACATCTAACCCTTTCATTGCTCGTGACATTCCAACGCCTGATGAAAGTTTTGTTGTTATTCGCTTCCGTGACCCATCCAAGTTCAACGTTGACTTTCAGCACTTGATGGCAATGATTGATGGTTCATTCATGTCTCGTCGCAACACTATTGTTGTGCCTGGTGGGAAAATGGGATTCGCAATGGAAATTATCCTTGATCCTATCATTGAACAAATACTTGCGAATCGTAATAGCTAGACTTTCACAAGTTTGTTAATAATTATGGCTGTCAATTGACAGCCATAATTTATTTATCAAGTTATGTTTTTCTTTCCATACAAAGTAGACCTACCACTTGGCCGCATTCCTTTTTTTACTATTCTTATCTCGATACTTTGCATCATCATCTATAACAAACAAATCTCCTCAACGGAAAAAATTGAAACATCACTTCATAAGTTCTGCAATCAAGAAAAAAATGATCGGGATTTTCTGCTTAGCCTAACCAGTATAAAAAATAATCACCTCGATAGTTGTGAATCGATCATCTATTACATTCACCACAGCCCTGGCCCTGATAAAACAATAGAACAACTCGCACGAGTTGCAAAACCTATACGAGGTTTATCGCTAAATTATAGTAAACAATTTATCGCCTCAAACTTGCATGATAAGTACAACTCAATTAATCAAGACCTTGACTACAACCTTACTGATAAACTTGCTTATAACCCTTCAAGCTACAACGTGTTTAACATGCTGTCATCTCAATTCGTTCATGCTGATATATTTCACTTGCTCGGCAACCTTTTATTCTTTTTTGCTTTTGCCGCTTCAATAGAAGTAGTTTTGGGTGCTTCATGGTTCATGCTATTAACTGTCATATTAAGCCTAGCTGTCAGTATCACTTATTCTTTATCAACTGTCGGCGCTGATATATCTGTTCCAACTATTGGCTTATCAGGAGTTGTTATGGGCATGATCGGCATATTTAGTTATTTAATGCCGTCCGCCAATATACGCTGTCTATTTATTTTTATAATCTATTTCCGTACTTTTAGTATACCTGCCTGGTTACTTGCCATATGGTTTATTGGTTGGGATTCATACGAGCTAATAACATCTGACATCCAAAGTGATGTAAACCTTGTCGCACATGTAAGTGGTGCGTTGTTTGGATACATGTTAGCTGCACTATTTTTTCGTAAGAAGAAACAAAGCATCGCTTTACATCTATTAAAACAATGACCAAAAAATAGTTACCACAACTTTTTGGTAACAAACATTAGATGTAGCGTCTATCAGACTGAATTCATTCTATATCCTTGGTTTTATTTTTTTACTCTTTTTTTTTGAAGCTCAAAAAAATAAAAAATTAACACTATTTTTTTAATTCTTTACCTTGCAGAGCCCGCCACTTACTTCTATAACTTTTAGTAACAAATTTATTTAATACAAATCTAATTCCTTACTATTAATTAGGATAAGACTATGGCTTATGACTTAACACCCACCGTTGGTGACTGGTATGAAGATGCGCGAAGCAATGCATTTGAAATTGTTGCTTTCGACTCAGTCCATGGATTAATAGAAATACAATTCTTCGATGGAACCATTGAAGAGCTCGACATTGAATCCTGGTATGGACAAATGCTTAATAGTATAGAACCACCTGAAGATTGGTCTGGTTCACTTGATATAGAAAAGCAGGATTATGGCGTAGACTTTGACGAGAGCATCCATTATTCAATGGATGACCCACTTGATACGTTTGACCTTTAGCAATATTAACCTTACTTATAATGTAAAGAAGCAAGACTAACTCATAAGCCCATCTAATGAGGAATACTTTTTAGCGGTTTTAACGGTCGTGATAAAAAAATTCTATCAACAAAAAGGCTTTACCAGCTTTACAACTAAACATCTCGTCTATACTTAACTATAACACTCAACAATAGCTAGTCTTTATTTTGAAGAGAGGATACTCATATGAGACGACGACTCTATTTTCTATTACCCGATGCCAATAAAGCACGAGAAGCCGTAAACGAGTTACTGCTTGCACATGTTGACTTCGGCCACATCCATGTCATGGCTCGTAGCGGCATCTCTATGAAGGATTTACCTGAAGCCGATATTTTACAAAAGAGCGATATGATATATGGTTTTGAGCGTGGTTTATTAATTGGTGGTTTTACTGGAATCATTGCCGGTATTGTCGCTTCCTTATCACCGTCTATTGGACTTGGAGGAGGCGGACTCATTCTCGCCTGTGCATTTGCAGGAGCCGCTATTGGTGCTTGGTCTTCCGGCATGGTTGGCAGCGACATCATTAACAGTCGCGTAAAACCGTTTCAAAGCGCGATAGAAAATGGAGAGCTACTATTAATGGTAGACGTGCCTAAAAATGATGTTGATGCCATTACTAACATTATAAAAAGCCACCATCCTGAAGCGAAAGTTGAGCACCCTGACCGGACTATTCCCGCATTTCCTTAACTTTTGTATATTAGATAAAATACTACATACAAGCACCACTCTCATTTCGAGTGGTGCTTTTCTTATGCGTCTTAAAAAAATAAACATAACTCTATATATTGTGTAAGGTTATCATTTCTCAACTCTTTCGAATAAGCCCATTTATTGTCTGATATTTAAGATATTGTTTTAAATAACAATAAAAATCACTCTTTATTAGTATTTCCATATCTATTCAAATTGTGATAAAAATTAGTCTGAACTTTACAAAAGTACAGATTTCTAAATATTTACAATGGCATGCCGCTATTAGATATATGGATGATAACAAAATTAGAGGTGAAGCATGATTACAGTCTACGACATGATGTCAGGCACACTTCGAAAGGATATCGAAGCAGATAGTGCTCCTGAGCAATCTCAGAACTTTATGGATGAGCGCGAAATAAATATGCCCGAACTACAGCTACAGGAAATCGAATTTGATGACACTGCAACGAATTCCATGCCTGCTCATTTACTTAACATAAAGGCTACGGCTTTTTTAAAAGTAATGAAATAAGCGGTCCATTCTAAATAGACTTGCTACCTCAGCCAGCTTTTAAGGCTACGAGTAGTATCCCCCTAAATTTCAAGCATCACCCGACCATCCACTTCCTTGACTGTCACTTGTTTTAACATTTGTCCTGAACAAGGGCCTGCAACACAATACCCATCTTCAATACGAAATAAAGCATGATGTGTTGAACACTGAATATGATCTTTTTCTACATCCAGGAATTGGTCAGGCATCCAATCCAATGGTCCTCCTGTGTGAGGACAGCTATTTTCATAAACGTAATACTGTTTATTATGCATGACCGCAAATATTTCTTTTTTAAATCGCCCATCAGGGACACTTACTGTAATACACGTATTCTCACTCAAATCATTTATACGAAATAAAAATATTTCTTCCATCATTCACAAACCTATTACATCGAGATCTTCAAAACCATCCTGCGCACATTTTCTAGATGCCAAGTCACAAGCTAATTGCAATCTTTTTAACATAGGTAACCTTAATAAATTTGCATGAATAAGTGCTGCATTTAATGTATCACCTGCACCAACAGTATCAATAATCTTGATTTTATTATTCGCTTCTGAGTGATACAAAATATCTTCAGCACCAATACCATAAGCACCTTCATCTCCCATCGAACAGTAATGCTCAATACCTGGAAATGCTAAATGCTGCTCTTTAAGAAATAGTTCAGGATCGATAAACTGCTTCGACAACATATACTGCTTGGAATACATGGCATGATCTACATAATCAATTAAAGATTCAATATTGTTTCTAGGCTTTTCTAATTCAAGTGAAATCGGTATATGAGGATATTTAGATTTTACTACCATTACGATCTTGGCAGCCTCATCAATGTTGCGCCCTTCAAAATGAATCCAGTCAAACTTACCCAACCAATCCACATTAACGTTATCATGTTGTAATTCAGGCAAGTTTCGATAATGTACAATCGTACGACTTCCAGTATCAGTAACGACAACATAAGACGCCGGTGTTCGTCCACCAGCTACGACATCAACTTTATCCGTATTAATATTATAGGACTGCAAGTCATCTAGAATAACTTCTGCATTAATATCATCTGCCAGTGTACCCGACCAACTACAATGATGACCCAATTGCGATAACACAACCAATGTATTAGTAGCATTACCCCCTCTACGAATAGACTGAGACTGTGCACGTATTTCAGCATCTTCCTCTGGGTAACTGTGTACAACATTTACGATGTCAACTACGGCTACACCAAATGCTAAAACCCTGGCCATAAACACTCTCTTATTTAAGTACAATAAAACCTAATATTAAACATACAATACATTATAATTGTAATTCATTCACCTGGAGTAACGAGAGGTATTTACAAGCTAATTAACTAGGAGAAGCAAAAGACAGACAGTTCACAACCCATCATTACTATCAAACGACATAAAAAAAGACAGTCAATAAACTTTTGGCTGCCTTTTCATGATGTAAGGATAAAGTTTTAATTACATATCTATCTGACTCTTACTACCCTGAAACCCAGTTGATCTAAAGCGGTATCTGGCGCAAATTTGGAACGTTTTGTAATGCGGATATTATCTGCTGTACTACGGTATGACCCACCTCGTGCTACGTGAGCATCACATTTCCCTGCTCCCCATGCAGAACCATCCCCAGGTGCACCGTCATAGTTCTTATGATAACAATCCATTACCCATTCCATCGCATTTGCAGAAACATCATGCAAGCCTAACGAACTAGCTTCAAAACGACCAACAGGTGCGGTACTAACACGATCCCATTGACTGCCACAATTAAAGCAATTCGCTTTTTTCTTTATCAGTTTCGCTCCCCACCAGTATTTTGTTTGAGTGCCTGCTCGCGCGGCATATTCCCATTCAGCTTCAGTTGGTAAGCGATACGTATGCCCAGTTTCTTTTGATAGCCATTTCGTATAAGCATTTGCGTCTAACCAGCTAACATTCACAACTGGACGTTTCTGACGACCCCAACCATTATCTGATGGACGAGGACGTCCTGTCGCTGCTGCAAACCGATCATATTCTGCAAAAGTTACTTCATATTTACTGATCGAAAATTTCTTCACTGCCACAAGATGCTGAGGTCTTTCTTCAAAATGTACAGAGCTAGATGGGCTACCCATCTTGAATGTACCCGCTGGAACAGCAGACATCACGGGACCTGATCCACCTGACTTAAGGAAGTCACTATACACTCGCGTTGGCCTTAGTAAATTATCAACGACCTTTTTCTTACGTGGTTTTTTTGCTTTATCTAGGTTAAAGAGTGGTTTCTTAGGCGCAACTTTAATCGCTTTTTTAACGGGTGCAGCTTTAACAGAATTTGCTGCTACCCCCCTTTCTGAAACATCACTAGCAGGTACAGCATTGCTCACCTGTTTACCCGGCACTTTATTATTAATAACAAAATACCAATATACGCCGCCAGCAGATACGGCAGAAAACAATACAGCAATTACAATAGTAAGCAACATGTTACTTTTTGCTGGCGCCTGGTTAACTCTACTGTTAAACAGATTCTTATCCATATCAGGCAAATCAAATAATGCCGAATGATCTTCAGTCTGCGCATGTGACCGTTTAGGGGCCTGCTGCTCTAACTTTTTCTCTATAACCTTACCTGTGCTAATGGCTTGCTCATGGTCTTTATGTAGTTGACCTAATTGTTTCTGTAACTTCTCGTTTTCGTTTCGAAGACCGACTGTTTCAGAATCAACTTCAGATTTATATTTAGACAACTGAGCTTCCATTTCATTTTTAAGCTTTTCAATCTGACCTTGAAGGTTATTATCCGTATCAGCCATATGCCGCTCCATTGACAATTTCTTTTCAAGTTTCTCTACATGCTCTCTTGCTTCAGCCATTCCTGATTGACTGTCTTTTAATTCCTGCTCTAGCTCTTCTAGTCGACTCTTGCTGAATTCCAGCTCTACATCCTTAGCTGCATCATTTTCTTTTGTACGCCAATCCTGTTGAGCTTGCTTTAATTTACCTAATTCAGACTCTAACGTTGTAATTGTTAACTGGCTTTCTTCCAGCTTAGTTTTTAATGATTCAGCATCGGATTTATGTTGTGTAATCTCCTTTTCCATTACACTAAAAGATGACTCCGCATCCGATCTTAATGACGTCTCTCTTTCTACCTGCTGGCTCGCTTCATTAATGAGCGCTTGCTTTTCTTCAATCGATTTCTCTAATTGTTCAATTCTCTTATTACTCTCATTGCTAACTTGTTCATATTCTTGCTGTAACTTCTTAAGTGCACTTTCTGTATCGGCTATGTTTTTACTCGCAGAACTATCCTTCTCACTATAGCTATTAACTTCAACTTTCAGGTCGTCAATTTCTTGCTTAAGCGAGACCACATCCTCTTCTTTTTGTGCATAAACAGCGCGTAATGAAACCAACTCAGTCCTTAGCTCTTCACCTAACTTTTCTTTCTCATTTGCTTGTTGCCTAGCCTGTTTTGCCAGCTCTTCCTGGTCTTCAATTTGACGCCTAAGATCGCTCAACAAGTCTTGCATTTCCTGGCCATCAGACTCTTTACTTGATTCTAACGCCATCTTAGTGTCATTAAGTATTCTTAACTCTTCTTTTAAAGATATTACTTTTTCATTTAATGAGTGGCGTTCGCTACTCACTTCTCCCATTTGACGCTGCAACTCAGATATTTGCAGACTACTTTCATTACTTGCCGCTAACTGAGCGTCGCTTAATACTTTTACCTGCACACTTAATTCATTATTTTGTTTTTCAGTATTTTCTTTTTCTACTACCACATCATTCAACTGGGTCTGCACTGACAACAAGAGCTCCTCTTTGGTCTTTAGCTCTATTATTGCAGCATTCATTTTGGCCTGAATTTCAGCCGTGGTTGAATTAATCTCTTCATGTGCTTTATTCAACTCTTCAGACAAAGAAACGCTCTTCTGCTTCTCTTCTTCCATTTGCGCAGTTAGTTCTTCTATCTGTTTTTTATATGTATTTTTTTCTGCTTCTATTACATCTGTTTTATCTTGTAACTCTCGTGCACTCAAACTAATTTTATTATTTAACTGCTCAAGATTATTCTCGAGTTCTTTAATTTTATTCGCACCAGCACTAATCTCGTTTTCGAGCTGCTGTCTCACAGCTTTGAGATCATCAATTTCTTGCTGCAACTTCTGAATACTGGATTGCCCTTGCTCTGACTCAATTGACAGGTTTTTTTCCAGTAACTCTATTTTATTTATTAGCTCATTTTTCTCTTCCTTTAATAAAGACTCATTTTTTTCTAAGTCTTTTTCAAAGGCTTTTTTGTGCTCACTAAGCTCCTTGTTTAGTGTCTGCTCACTAACTTTAATCTGCTCAATTTCCTGTTTTAGCGTAACAACCTGCCCACGCTCACTACTTAGATCCGCTTCTAAAACATTGTTCCGATTCTGACTTGATTCAAGGTTAACTCGTAACTTCTCTAATTCAGCATTTAATTCTTGAAGACTTCCACTCGAATCTTTGCTTAACGCATCTTTTTCGCGCTGCAAGCCTTCTTGTGCCAGCTTAAGCTGCTCAACCGTTTTCTCTATCGACTCTTTCTGCTGAGCGAGCAATACCAGTTCCTCACCTTGCGAAATTATTTTCTTCTGTGCTTGCTCTTCTGCTTTTTTAGCATTAGTCAACTCTGACTCTTTTTCAGTTAGCGCATCTTTAGACTTTTTAAGTTCAGCCTGTAATTTATTCAACTCCACTTCTATCTGCTGTGAAGCCAATAATTCTTTTTCCAACTCTTCTGACTGTTTTTTGTTTTCTTCGGTATTATTCGTTAATTCCTGAATTTCATTATTTTTCTCTGTCAGGGTGTTTTCAGCAGACTCTACACGCGCTTTTAATTGTTCAATCTCAGCTGTTAATACACTAACTTCAGCCTGAAATTTTTCTTTTTCTTTCTTTGCGGCAGTGAGTGCTTCATTATTATTTTGTTCTTGCTCTTTGTCACGATTAATATCAATGACTTCTGCTGACTCAGTTTTAGTTTCTGCTTCTGCTTCTGCTTTCGCTTCACCTTGACTAGTATATTGATCCAATGGAACGCTACTAAGCCCATTAGCTAACACATGTGCATCTATTCCGAATTGACCTAACAAAAATACTGCACTTGTACTACGTCGACCCGTATCACAATAAACGATATATGTCTTACTACGATCAATCTCTGTAATTTCATTTCTAATCGCGGCAAGCGGGATATTAATACTTCCATTCAAATGAGCATTTACATATTCGCCAGGCAAACGAACATCAAGATAAACAGCACCTTTTTCTACTAATTTTTTAGCGTCATCATATACCAGCTTGCTTAATAGAGGTGACTTTAATAACTCATCAAAATCTTTTTTGGCTAACCGCATCAAGCTGCCATCTGACATCATTGTTACGGTTGCGTTGCGTTTTGATCCGGACAGCAAAGACTCTTCACCAAAACTGTCACCATCATTCAGTTCGGCAAGTTTAATGGGGCGAGATGCAGGGGATGGTTTGCGACTGACAATGCACTTACCTTGTTTAATTATATAGTAATAATCACCATCGTCATCTTGACTGACAATGGTTTCTCCGGCTTTTGCTGGCACTTCTTTCATTCTGATAAAAAGCTGTTGTAAATTTGTCGCTGGTAGTCGCTGCATCAGGTCTGACTGCATCATCCTAGTCATCCAGTCTTCTTCTTCATCAGCTTCAATCTCAGCTACTTCATAAGCACTAGATTGCTCCCATGCCAACATGACATCAAGTAGCCCTGAATCAATACTAATAACTGTACTTTTTGTTTTTGCTCTTGCACTTAATTGTCTGGGTTGTTGAGGTGCAATGGGGTGCTTAGCTTCTTCAGTTCCGCCCTGAATAGTCAACTTGATATCTGAACCATCATGCAACGCAATTTCACCCGATAAGACATAACAGGTTGAATTATCACGCTCGCCTTTCTTGAATAGAAATTTACCTTCCTTTATTTCTAATACAGTGGCTTTTCTCGCCAACTCTTCAAAATGCGTATTCGACAATCCGTTCAACGGTACAAGATTTTTCAACGCTTTTATATCAGCCATTTTAGGCATAGCACTCATACAGGATTCCTATCCAGCAAATTACCTCTCTCTCACGTTCCTTATACATCAAGAGGAAAATTAGTTTTTATTAAACATTAAAGTATGCCTTTCCCCGGCACTAACAATATCATTTTTCTATATGATAGTTATAACGGCCGATTAATCGAAAAAATTTAGTTTTCTACTAAAAAACGTCAACCGCATCACAAAATAAATAACAATGGTTTTTCATGCTGTTTAACGCATAAACATTACAAAAAACAAGCTAAATTCAATCGATATTTTTTGTTAATTATATAAATTTATATTGATAAAACATTAACTCTACTTTAAAGATAAAATACCACCCCTTGATTATTATGCAACTTATTGATAAGCAATAAAAAACCCGCCAATAGGCGGGTTTTTTATTATAAGACAATTTGCCTTATTTGATCTTAGCTTCTTTATACATAACATGCTTGCGAACAACCGGATCAAATTTCTTGATCTCCATTTTATCTGGCATTGTTCGTTTGTTTTTAGTCGTTGTATAAAAATGACCTGTTTTGGCACTTGAAACCAATTTAATCTTATCACGCATAATTTAGCTCCTTATACCTTTTCGCCACGAGAGCGGATATCAGCCAATACTGTATCAATACCCAGCTTATCAATAATGCGCATTCCTTTTGAGGAAAGACGTAAACGTACGAAGCGATTTTCACTCTCAACCCAAAAACGATGAGTATGAAGATTTGGCAAAAAACGCCTTCTTGTTCTGTTTTTAGCGTGGGAAACATTGTTTCCTGACATTGGACGCTTACCTGTTACCTGACATACTCTGGACATTACTCTCTTCTCCGATACAAAATACATCCACCCAACTCAGGATGAAGGCGAGGAATTTTATAGATTTCGACCAAGAAATACAAGTCAAATACCAAGAAATACCACGAAAATCAGCACCCTGATATAACATAGATTAATATCAGGCCTTTTGTTAACGCAGAAATATCTATAATTTAATTATAAATCAATTGGTTATAGATTAATCAATTAACCCTCTTTCCGCCAACGATATTGGCTCACCATCACCAACAATAAAGTGATCCAACAGTCTTATATCAACCAGATCAAGCGCTTGCTTCAGATGTCGGGTTATAGCGATATCTGCCTGACTAGGTTCTGAAACACCAGAAGGATGGTTATGCGCCAATATCACCGCCGCTGCATTGTGCTTCAAGGCCTTTTTAACCACTTCCCGCGGGTGTACCATTGCGCTGTTAATTGTCCCTTTAAATAAGGCCTCAAACTCCAGTACGTGATGTCGATTATCCAGAAATAGACACGAAAAAACTTCATATTCGTGCGAACGCAGTTCACTAGTCAGATATGAACGTATCTGCTGGACATTCTCAAGCACTGTCCCACGTTGTATCGTTTCTTTTAAATGTCTGCGAGACATCTCCAACACAGCTTGTAGCAGCGTATACTTGGCCATCCCCAGCCCTTGTCCACTACAAAATTGCTCATAATCAGCGTCTAACAATAAACGCAATCCGCCGTATTCAGTAATTAAATCACGTGCCAGATCGACCGCTGTTTTACCGGCTATTCCTGTACGTAGGAAAATCGCTAATAATTCAGCATCTGATAGGGATGCCGCACCCTTTTCGAGCAATTTTTCACGCGGCCGTTCTGATGCAGGCCAGTCATTGATCGCCATATACCCTCCTTAGCATTAGGTTCAACAGATTGTATCCGCATCTGATATGTGATGGTACACTTTAAATATTGTGAATACTCTATATAACAAACGTATCTTACTTGGCCTGACAGGCAGCATAGCTGCCTACAAAAGTGCCGAGCTAACTCGTCGCCTGAAAGACCTGGGCGCAAATGTTCGTGTATGCATGACACATTCTGCAATGCAATTCATTACTCCACTGACCTTACAAGCTCTGTCTGGTCACCCGGTTCATACTGACTTACTCGATACCACTGCAGAAGCTGCGATGGGACATATTGAGATCGCACGCTGGGCTGACTTAATTCTCGTAGCACCGTCGAGCGCTGATTTTCTTGCTAGGTTATCCAATGGACGTGCTGACGACTTACTCAGCGCTATCTGCCTGGCTAGCTATAGCCCGGTTGCTGTAGCACCCGCCATGAATCAAGGTATGTGGGAAAACAAAGCCACGCAAGACAATATCAAAACGTTACTAGAACGCGACATACATTTAATAGGGCCAGACCATGGTTCACAAGCTTGCGGTGAAGTTGGCGCGGGTCGCATGTTTCAACCTGAGCAAATCATCGAACATATCATGCCACTATTTTCTACTGGTTATTTAAGTGGCAGACAAATCATTATTACCGCAGGTCCTACGCGTGAACCCATAGACCCGGTGCGCTATATCAGCAATCGTAGTTCTGGCAAAATGGGTTTTGCCATTGCTGAAGCGGCTGTCGAAGCAGGCGCTAAGGTCACACTTGTCTCTGGACCCACTCAGTTAAGCTCACCAGATAATGTCAAACGCATCGATGTGGAAACAGCCTGCCAAATGCATCAGGCCGTGCTCGATAATATGCAAGATTGCGATCTTTTTATTGCAACAGCAGCCGTGTCTGATTATCGACCAGGATTACAAGCAGTGAATAAAATTAAAAAACATGATGATGAATTACAAATTAAATTGGTTAAAACACCTGATATATTGTCGTCTGTTGCATCACTCCCTGATGCACCATTTACAGTAGGCTTCGCGGCAGAAACTGAAAACGTGCTCGATTATGCTCGTAGTAAACTACAACATAAAAAACTCAACATGATTATTGCTAATCAAGTTGGGCCCTCACAAGGTTTCGATCAGGATGAAAATGAACTGGATATTATCTGGCAAGATGGCCATATTCATTTAGACTTAAACAGTAAAAAAACACTCGCAAGAGATTTAATGAAAATAATAGCTGAGAAAATTAATGCAATCGATACAACTCAAAATACTAGACTCAAGACTCGGTAACGATATTCCGTTACCTGATTATGCCACTGATGGTTCTGCCGGCATGGATTTACGCGCATGCATAGACAGCCCGTTAACTATTAAACCAGGTGAAACACAGTTAATTCCGACTGGTATTTCAATTTACATTGAAGATCCTTCTTTGTGTGCCACGTTACTACCGCGCTCAGGCCTCGGTCACAAACATGGCATCGTCCTTGGGAATCTGGTTGGGCTAATTGATTCTGATTACCAAGGGCAATTATTCGTATCTTGCTGGAACAGAAGCGACAAGGAATTCACAATGGAAATAGGCGAACGAATAGCTCAAATGGTTATCCTACCCGTTGTACGTGCGCATTTTGAGATTGTTGACGATTTTACAGAGTCACAGCGTGGCACGGGCGGCTTTGGGCATACAGGTCGTCAATAGGACGCTGGCCACTTGGTTTTCAGGAAGACAATACCTGAAATAAATAATAATATTTAAGCCTACTTAAAGAAAGAGAATATTAATGAAGCTCGGATTAAAATTAAGCAAACAAGACAAAAAGAATAAAAAAATTGCACGTGGTGGCATTAAAGCCAAAGCAGCCAGCACTAGTCTGGAATCCAGCTTTCTTGTGCTATTTATAACAACTACATTGCTTATCTTTATCGGGGCAATTGTCGTTTACCAGCAGTTACAAGGTAGCATGTCAGATAATATAAAAGAGAATCAACGCTCTCTTGTTGCCAGTTATAGTCAACAACTTGAACAATCCGTGAATCATTACGTTGCTGTTATGGACCTAAGCGTAAAAGAACCTGAGCTTATCAATGCTATACGTCAAAAAAATGAGCTCGCACTCAATAAACGTGAGTCATTACTTGCCTACATGTTCCCATCGGCTTTACGTATAAAAATACTGCCACCTGAGTTTGATGAACCCGACAATAGCGTCAACCCACCTGTCAGCTATGCTTGCCTGGATCTAATTCATAATTCACGCGGCGGTAAAAATTCTGCGGTTGAAGCACACTTGCTTGGTAAACCCCATCAGCATATTGATATCGCACGCAACATAAAAGACGCTAATGGAAAATCCATCGGAACATTACTGGTCACCTTACCAATTCAAGCTATCAAGCAAGCATTAAATAAAACAAATGCTGGCGACGGACTACTGGAGCTTCAACAAATTGCAAAAGGTAAAACTATTACCATTTCACGCCGTGGCAACTTATCAGAAAAAGAAGGCAAAGCGCCAATTGATATACCTGTGAAAAACACACTATGGAACCTCGCTTACTGGCCAGGCGGCAATGGTTCCAGCGTCGCGGGGTCAAATACATTATTATTCTGGGGTATCGTTGGCTGCATCTGGATCATCTTCAGCATTATGTTATTTTTGCAATATCGACGACTATCAAAAGCATTACTCAATGATCAGATAATGACCATCAAAATTGTTCGCGACATTCAACATGGCGAGATTAGCCAGACTTACCCTATCGCATTGAAAAACTGCCTGGGGACAATGGAACAACTGCGCATGATTGCAGGAGACATGACTGGCCTACGCAGTAAGAATAAAAATAAATCAGAAGGTAATAGCTCAACAAACAATACTAAAAAAGAAAATGACGATATTGCTGGGCTTGGTTTTGGTAACAATACTGACGCATTAGAAGTACATGAAATCAGCGAATTCGAGGCATCTGAACTTACTCAAAGTGAGTCAACAGATGTACCTTCTTCCATTTTTCGTGCTTACGATATTCGCGGCATATTCAATCAAACACTTACACCTAACATTGTCCAAAAAATCGGACAGTCACTCGGAAGCGAAGCACAAGAACGCGGTCAACATAAAATCGTTGTCGCAAGAGATGGCCGACTATCAGGCCCCGACCTAAGTCAGGCTCTTATTAGAGGATTGCAACAAACGGGGCGGGAAGTTGTTGATATAGGTCGCGTACCAACACCTGTATTATATTTTGCCAGTCATTACATGGGCAATGGATCCGGTGTCATGCTTACAGGTAGCCACAACCCGCCTGATTACAACGGACTGAAAATGATGTTACAAGGCGATACGTTACATGATGACAGCATTACTCAATTAAAAACACGCATAGAAACCAACAACCTGATTAGTGGAGAAGGAAGCGTACAAACAATTGATGTTGTTCCCAGCTATATAGAACGTATCACCAGCGATGTCCGTCTTGAAAAACCCCTTAAAATAATTGTTGATTGCGGTAACGGCGTTGCTGGCGAAATTGCACCACAACTATATCGAGCACTTGGTTGTGACGTTATAGAAATGTTTTGTGAGATAGATGGCAACTTCCCTAATCATCATCCTGACCCGAGCAAACCTGAAAACCTTATTCAATTAACTCGAGCCGTAATTGAACAAGGTGCTGACCTTGGACTGGCATTTGATGGAGACGGAGATCGTCTGGGTGTAATCGATTCAACCGGCAAAATAATCTGGCCTGATCGATATCTCATGCTGCTTGCAATAGATGTTCTTAGTAGACAGCCCGGCGCACAAATTATTTATGATGTTAAATGTACTAATCATCTGGAAAAAATCATCAACGATAACGGCGGCAAACCACTTATGTGGAAAACAGGTCACTCGTATATCAAAACAAAAATGATAGAAACAGGTGCACAACTCGCCGGCGAAATGAGTGGGCATATTTTCTTCAAAGAGCGCTGGATGGGTTTTGATGACGCCTTATACACCGGTGCGAGGTTGCTTGAAATTCTAGCCGCTGAAGGCAGAACAAGCAGTGAAGTCTTCGCTACATTACCAGAAAGCGTTAGCACTCCAGAGCTTAATGTCTCTATGAAAGAAGGCGAGAACTTTAGCTTAATAGAGCAATTTAAAAATACCGCCAACTTTCCAGGCGCAAAATTAATCGACATTGATGGACTAAGAATTGAATTTGAAGATGGCTGGGGACTCGTTCGCGCATCCAACACCACGCCTTCCATCGTAATACGATTTGAAGCAGATGACGCTGCCGCATTAGGTCGAATTCAGGATAACATACGTACACAGCTATTAATGATTAACCCTGACTTGGATTTACCTTTTTAAGTCTGAAAATAAAGATGCAATAACCCAATAACTTCATTATTACGGATTTTGCGCTGTTATCATTAAGTTTTTCTTGTGTTCAGGTTTACGAAGGACAATACTGCCTTCCCAATAACCCGATTCCAGTACATAATTACACCACAAATAAATACAGAATGATTTCACTATGCCTTTAAAACACAAAGAAGCTTTAAACTTTGCCAAGGTTCTGACCGAAGCATTACCTTATATCCAACGATTCAGTGGTAAAACTGTTGTCATTAAATATGGTGGCAATGCCATGGTAGATGACAAGCTAAAAAAAGGTTTTGCGCGTGACATTACTTTAATGAAACTTGTGGGCATCAACCCTGTGGTTGTCCACGGTGGCGGACCACAAATCGGAGATTTACTTAAACGTGTTGGCAAGGAATCTGAATTCATCAACGGCATGCGCGTTACTGATAGTGAAACCATGGATATTGTAGAGATGGTTTTGGGTGGCCAGGTAAATAAAGAAATTGTAAACCTTATTCACCGACATGGCGGTAACGCAGTTGGTCTAACTGGCAAAGATGGCGACCTGATTCGCGCAAAAAAAATGATCATGACGCGCGATTCAGCAGAGATCAGGACACCTGAAATCATAGACCTGGGTCACGTCGGTGAAGTAGAAAGCATCGATCCTGCTGTTGTTAACATGCTCACGGACGGTGATTTTATACCAGTTATTGCCCCAATTGGCGTAGGTGAAGACGGGTTCTCCTATAATATAAATGCAGACCTGGTTGCTGGAAAGATGGCTGAAGTCATGAAAGCTGAAAAACTTATTCTGCTTACCAATACGGCTGGCTTGCTAGATAAAGATGGCAACTTGCTCACCGGTTTGAATGCGAATGAAGTTCAACGCTTAATTGCTGATGGGACTATTCACGGTGGTATGTTACCTAAGATCCGCTGTGCGCTGGATGCAGTCACTAGTGGCGTCAAAACATCACATATCATAGATGGCAGGGTCGAACATGCTGTATTACTGGAGCTATTTACTGACGAAGGGGTTGGTACGCTTATCAAAGGCTAAAGGCCCTTAATGATCAGAGAGCTATTCTGTTAGTTCTTTATAGCGATTAACAAACCTGGCGAACTCTTTTCGTATTAATTCCTGTTCATTGCGTCTTTTTTCAATATAGTTATTAGTGCGAATGATTTTTGCCTTAACCGCCCCCATATTATCCAGCAACCTTTTTGGAATAGGCCGTGAACTCCTTTCATAATCTGCTGCAGAAGCTCGCAAATCACTTAGTTGTGATTTCTGTGATTTTAATGTCCCCTGAGAAATTTGAATCGCGTTTTCAATCGTATCAATTTTAACGTCACGTGCTTTATTAATCTCATCTATACCTTGGTAAGTCGACAACAACATCCTGTCACGACCTTTTCTTAGTTGGTCTTTCTCGGCTTGTGCAGCTTTTATTTTATCCAGCCGCTTCTGCTCTTTTAGTTCTTCAACAGTTCTCGCTCGTTCAATAGTCTCAACAACGCGACCGCTACTTCTATCTATTACCTTGCGCTCATGTCTTGCGTCTTCAGGTGGCACCTGATCACTGAACTGAACCACGCCATTTGAATCGACCCATCGATATAGCCCTCCTGCTTGCGCGGGTGCTAAAAATAACGTTAAACATAAATAAAAGTATACAAACGTACGCATAATAGACAAACTCAGCCTCTGAACTAACAATTTAGCACAATACAAATATAGACAAAGAAAATAACGAATAAATTCAATTTTATTAATATGGATAGCTCTTCTCACGTTATATTGTTCTTTATATCATTGATAGCCAATATATTCTCCGCCTTTTCTGGTGGAGGTGCAGGCCTCATTCAATTACCTGTATTACTCTTTCTTGGCCTTCCATTCAGTATCGCGCTCGCAACACACAAAGTAGCCAGTGTTGCATTAGGTATCGGCGCAACCATTCGACACCTTAAAGAAAATTCACTTGAACGACGTTTTACCCTATTTATTCTCGCAACCGGTCTCCCAGGCGTTATTGTAGGTGCAAATCTAATTTTGTTCGTTCCTGACCGTAGTGCAAAAATAGCACTCGGCCTCTTGATGCTAGCACTTGGTATTTATTCAAGCTTCAACAAAGACTTAGGACAACAATATGTGTCCAAAAACCGCCATATTAAAGGCTTTATACTAGGTGGGCTGGTTTTATTTCTTATAGGAATGCTAAATGGTTCGCTAACATCTGGCACCGGATTATTTGTCACCTTATGGCAAATTAAATGGTTTGGACTCGATTACAAACGCGCCGTCGCCTACACGCTTGTTTTAGTTGGATTATTCTGGAACGGAACCGGAGCAACCACATTAGGTATTCTTAGCCAAATACAATGGGACTGGTTACCTGCTTTATTATTAGGCTCCCTTCTTGGTGGCTATATAGGGGCTCATCTTTCTATTATCAAAGGTAATCGTTTAATAAAGCGTGTATTTGAAATAATCACCATTTTGATGGGAATAAAGCTTATTATTGGCTAGGGACTACAAAATCCTGATCGAATCAACAATAACTGTCAATAATCTTTCGACTTTTCTAGTACCCTAGTTCCTCGTACCTAATACCTATCCATTAAAACTAAACACCATATTGATCACGGTAAGCATGAATCGAATCTAAGGCTTGTTGCTGTTCAGGCACATCCGAGAGGAACTCAACCAAATCAGATAAAGTAACAATATTAGCTACTGAAACCCCAAAATGATTTTCTACTTCCTGAATAGCGGACAAATCCGCATTACCTTTTTCCTGACGATCTAGAGATATAACGACACCGGCTAAATCAGCATCAGCGGCATCAAGTATCTCTACTGACTCACGGATAGCTGTCCCTGCTGTAATAACGTCATCAATCACTAGCACATTACCCTTAAGCTCAGCGCCGACGATGCTACCACCCTCACCATGACTTTTAGCCTCTTTACGGTTAAAAGCATAAGGAACATCACAGCTATGCTCATCAGCTAATGCAATCGCCGCACTAGCGGCCAACGGAATTCCTTTATAGGCTGGGCCGAAAATCATATCGAACTCAATACCTGAGGCCATGATTGCTTCAGCATAATATCGGCCTAAACGCGCCAAACTACTACCGGTATTGAATAACCCGCTGTTAAAAAAGTAAGGGCTCACCCGACCAGACTTCAAAGTAAATTCACCAAAACGTAATACCCCTACCTCTATGGCAAATTTAAGAAAATCACGTTTGTAGTCCTGCATGCTATCGAACCTCTACTATTAAATTTCGACGCCAATATAGTAAAGGCTGGCGCAAGATACAAGTGAAAAGCGCATTTATCATGATATTTTAGTCATAATCTTCATTAAGCGAACGAATAAACGCCACTAATGAAGCCGAATCTTTTGGACTTATATAAATATTATTTAGTTTTTTATCACCGTTTCGTACTTTATTATTTCTACTCATGGCACTACTTGATATATAAAAATCAACTACATTCTTTAACTCATTGAATTGTCCTGTATGCATATAAGGTGCTGTATGCCCCAAATCACGCAATACAGGTGTCTTGAATGACGCAATTGACTGTCGCAATAAATCATCATCTTGGCAATTGTTAGAGCCTTCCTCTCTTACTTGCTCACATAACATATTTTTCAATTTTTTCTGCGGTACTGGCATATCGGGGTTTGCAAAAACATTCCACAACCCCAAATCCACGAAACCAGGTTTATCCGTTTTTACTGAGTGTCTAAAACGTGAACTTGCATGAGGGTGTTTTACGGTTGATGGTAAATACGCATCATAATCACCATTTCTTTTTTCTATATTTGGAATATTTAATTTATTAAAAGCATGTTTACCGTGTGTTTTATCATAATTATGCTGTGTCAGGCCTGTATTATGAAACTTGTAATCTGAAAAATGTGGTGCGCTATGACAACTGATGCAATTGCCACCAGATTGCACTTTATTGCCTTTGGTGAAAAATAATTTCATACCGTTTAATTCTTTTTCCCCAAAAATAAATTGCTGCTTATGCGTTTTAAATGATTCTTTTTTGCCTGTAACAAAATCTGGACGTTCAAGTTTATTCACTGCAAGCAAAAGACGCTGACTATAACTTGCAAATGACTCATCAGTTGACGGTTGACGTGGCAAATTATTTCTCTTCAAAAATGCATCATATGGACTTCCGTTGTATACACCTGCCTCATCCTGTGAAAAAGTTAACCCCGTTACATAGACCGCTATTAATTTAGTAGCAGCCGTAACAATTTGAACGTCATTCGCTTTTGAAACATCTACACGATACTCATTTGGCAACCTGAATTTAAGTGGAATACTTTTATCGCTACCTTCAAAAATTTTTGCATAACTACCACCAAACTCATTCGCCAACTTTCCCTTGCCGTCATCGTTTCGAATAATATTGGCGATATGCTTTATCGCTACATTGTATTCAGTCGTTTTCCATCCATAATTACGCCCTGTTAATGTACCCATAACCAAATCTTCCATGGTGTTAAATTCACCATCAAAATGAAAAACATGGCCATCTTTCATTGGCACGGCAATATTAACCAGAGACATGCTGTTGCGCCCTGTCATATCATTACCGTCATTACGACTAGGTATTGGGCTTTGCATTGCATAGTCCGCATAAGTACGCAAACCTCCATCAGAATGCTCTGCAAACTCATCAACCAAATGACAGGCGCGACAATTCATTGTTTGACCAGCAAAAGGGCCTTTCAAGCTCGTAGTCGCCATAACTGTTTTATCCATCACAGGATCTGCCTTACCAGGCTTGGCGTAGTAGGCCTGGGCAAACCGTGTTTCCAGGAACAATCGTTCACCAATAGAAACCTCTGCTGGATCATCTAATGATTCATTAGCAACCGCATGCCCAACTAAACTCAACCCTAATAGAATTATTAATACTCGTTTCATAATAATTTACTCTGCCACCTCTGCTATGGCCTAACTACTAATTTGCCAACACCCACATTGAAGTAAGAGATGCGAATGATAATGATTATCATTTAATATTTCAAGCTATATTAGCACTTTGTAATGTATATTCTTCTCATAATCTCGAACTTGTAACTTATTCGCATAGGATTTAACCTCCTAGCATGAAAATAATCAGCGCAAACCTAAATGGAATAAGAGCCGCCGCTAAAAAAGGCTTCTTTGAATGGATGAAAAAACAAAAAGCAGATGTCATATGCATCCAGGAAACCAAGGCACAGGAAGATCAGCTAACCGATCCTATCTTCCATCCCAAGGGATACCATGTGTATTTTTTTGATGCTGTTAAAAAAGGCTACAGCGGCACAGCTATCTATTCACGCCACCAACCAGACAATATTCAAATAGGCTTAGGCTGGGATCATTGCGATACCGAAGGCCGTTATATTCAGGCTGATTTTGGCAAACTCAGTATCGCATCCCTATATCTACCTTCTGGCTCATCAAGTGACGAACGCCATCAAAATAAACTCGATTTTATGCAACGTTTCGCTAATGAGTTAAAGCGTATGCGCAAGCAAAAACGCGAGTTTATTATCTGCGGTGATTACAATACTGTACATAAGGAAATCGACATTAAGAACTGGAAAAGCAACCAGAAAAATTCAGGTTGCACACCTGAAGAACATGCTTGGCTGGATGATGTTTTTGATAACATCGGATTCGTGGATGCCTTCCGTGTCGTTAATCAAAAGCCAGATCAATATACCTGGTGGTCTAATCGTGGGCAGGCTTGGGCAAATAATGTTGGATGGCGCATTGACTACCAATTCATTACCCCGGGCTTAAAAGACTCTGTCATCAAAACGTCTATTTATAAAAACAAACGCTTTTCAGATCACTCACCGTTGATTATTGAATATGACTATCAAATTTGATCTGATTGTTAATTAAACCTAGCGCGTATAATGTGCATTCTTGGGAATCACGTGTCGCACGCCCCCTTGAGGGTTCTCAACATCGCCCTTATAGCGGGGTATGATATGAATATGGACATGATGGATACTCTGCCCGGCCGCCGTGCCTATGTTAACACCAATATTATAACCGTCAGGCTTAAACTCTTTGTCAATAAGCTCTTTCTCTTTACTAATAAGATCCATACAAGCCGCTACCTCTTCTGGTGTCAGCTCAAAAAAGCTTGCCAAGTGCCTATTTGGAATAACTAACGTATGCCCTGGGCTCGCCGCATATGAGTCGCGTGCACTATATGCAAGCTCATTCGTCAATGACACTCCCCTTGCATCTTTGCAAAACAGACAGGGATTATTTGGGTCTCGCTTTTTTCTATCTTCAGTTGACAATTTTAATACCTTCTTTATAAAGGCGTAACTTTACACCTTTTGATGGTTAAACATAATAGGGTATATCTATAATATTTTTTTACTTGGGCATTCTTATATTTAATAAAACTCATTCCCACGCTCGATTTTGAGCTCTGATAATACCTGACCTTTTACATGATTTTTAATTATAGAAACACATCTATTCGGCCTATACGTTATAATCTAATCTCGCATCTATCTATTAAAGAGGAAACTATCTTGGCATCTAATAAAGGACGGGCTTACTTTTCACTTGCAGGTTATCACTTCAACCCCGATGACATCACACGGCTACTTGGGGTTGAACCCACATCATCTAACGATGCGGGTTCGAAAAGCACCCTGGACAAACCTGTAATTAGCACGTGGGAGCTTTCAACAAGTACTGTCACAACAGAGGATGGCACTGAAGAAGTTGATATTTATAAACTGACTGAAGTCATCCTTAAACAACTCGAACCCATTAAGGAAAAGATTATTGATGTGTGTAAAAGTCACAATTTATCACCCAGAATGGGTGTGGTACTGACCTTATCTATTGATAAGGGTGACACCTGCCCTGATGTAGGTTTCGGAGGCAGGCTGGTGAAATTCCTAGGTGACATTGGCGCTTTTATTAATATAGATTACGAACTATCTGATCGCGTTTAAAATGCGATTAGAGCATGCAACAACCAGTTTAATCTCATATTAAAATAACCTAACAATACATGTGTTTAGTTATTTGAATTTTCCGAGATAACTTCGCTATTATATTTTGGATTTCAAATAAAAAGCACGCATTATAGCGTGCTTTTTAAATACTAAATTAACATTAAGTTGCTACATAAACATTTATGTTTTTGCAGCTGATTACCTTAAGGCTTTTTAGGCGTGCTATAAGGTACTTCTTTTTGGAATGGCTCCCAAGTAGTAGTATAGCCTACAAAAAATGCGCCTTCTGTAATCTCTTTCTGAGTAGTAGTCAGAAAGCGTGATTTACCTTCAGGAACTTGTGGTCTTGTTTTAGGGGCGGCTCCGCTCATTTGTAATCTCCTCTTAACGAAAATTTATGATAGCCACTGCAAGGCATTACAGTTAATAACTATCTTATATACCCCATTTTACCTTTTTTTGTCGCAAAAACATAACAGGGCTTTATACAATTTTTTTTAACTAGGTATCATTATATCTAATACAGTATGTGCTTACATCCATTCTACCGACGGACAGTACGATTAAGACATCGACTGAGCCTTGCTCAACTGCGCTTCACAGTGTTTTACGCTTAGCGGCTGCAATGCGTGTGGGAAGCACTCCAGAATCAATTCAAATTCATCAGCAATTTCTGAAGCAAGCATAGCATCATTTGTTAATTCTGCCAGTACATTTTGCGCGGTGGCCTTATTCACCCGACAGATAACTGCCAAATGGAATGGCAGCTGCTGCTCCATACAAACAGTTAATGCCGTTTCGTATGCTCTTATTGCCTCTTCCATACGCTCTGAATTTTCTTCCGACTCTCCCAAATGATGTAGCACAGCACCGCGATTATTATGCGTTGCCACTAACTCCAATGCATACAGGTCAGCATCGAGCTCAGCAAGAGCATTTTTATAGGCGACAACAGCCTTTTGAAAAGTACGGTTACCCTTAAGGAGTTGACCGTATGCGTGAAAAGTCGCACCCAGTTGAAACATGACTGACGACCACTCTTGAGGCGTGTCTTTTCGAGTGTATTCTAATAATGCTGCAGTATAAGCATCAATTGCGCTATTCAGTAATTTGGAATCAGTCTCTTGCCGACCTAATGCTTGCAATGCCGTACCAAGATTAGCTTGTGTGGCCGCCCAGTCAAATGGTGTGCTTTCTTGACTATAGACTTCTAATGCACTGTTAAATGAAGCAATTGCTTTATTATAGAGGCCAACATCGTGTAGATTTTGACCAAGCGCTGCCAGTATATTACCCAGACTATTATGTATTTTAGCTTGCTCTAGACGCGATTGCTCTAGTTCAGTATCGTGTAATTTATCTGCCAGTAAGGCTTCAAGCGTTTCTATCGCTGAATCGAATGCATTCACACTGTAACGGTGCTGTTCAAAATTTCCGCGTGTGTATATAAAATTATCAGTGATGGCTTCACTACTATCAGCATTAACACTATTAGCCACATCATCAGTAACCAAGCTTTTATAGTGCTCAATCGCTTTTTCCAGCGCTCTATTGTCTGGATACAGAGTATAATTAGTTGAGAATTTCATTGATATCCGGGTTAGCGTCTACTGCACCACCGAGGTCGACTTCTTCATCAGTCGCGTCACGTATACTTAATACTTCCAACATGAAAACGACATCTCTACCACAAAGTGGATTATTTCCATCGACAGTTAATGTTTTGTCATCGAAGCGAGTAACAATAAAACTTTTAGGTTCACCCTTTTCATTTTCCATGGTGATAGTCATACCAATTTCCCGAAATTCCTCTGGAACATTTTCTATATTATCGGTAAAGACCAGTGACTCATCCCTCTCGCCATATATCTTCTTCATATCCATGGGAACTTCGATAACATCACCCACTTTTTTGCCATCAAGTTCTTTTGTTACCTGTTCATTCATAACGTCATTCACGCCATGAACATAACCAATAGGGTAATCAACTGTAACAAGTACATCACCAGTTTTTTCATCGATGACCTTATAATTTAGCTCAACGAATTTTTCGTTTTGTATTATATCTGACATAACTAAAAAGCCTGCTTTTAAATAACTGCCTTGATTTTTACTAGAACAGTGTGCAACCAAATATTTTTACCTTATCCTTTTCGTAACCCAGCACCAGTCTGCCCAGCCATTCGCCTTTATCCTTAGCATTAATTTGTTTATATAAAACTGTTACATATTCACCACGACGGATTATACCGAGGTATTCGTAATCATCAGATAGGTTTTTTGCCAAATCGCTTCTCGCAAACTGTTTACCCATCTCTATTTCATTTGCACCCATTTGTAAATCTGAAGAAAAATTTCGGGTGAATGCGCCATAATTTTTTTCATTCGAGTATTTAACAAGATCAGCCCACATAGGATGAGCCAACTCTAAAATCTCTTCATCTGTTTTTTCAATAATATTCATTTTAACAATTTCCATTAAAAATATGATCGGTTCTTACTGAACCCTTTATTACTATAAAAACATCCTGCTGTATAAATAAAAAAGACCAACAAACAAGTTGTTGGCCTTTTTATAAGCTAAGCAACATTTAGTTAAAAATAACTAAATATTACTAGTCCTCTTCACCAACTAAATGGTAACAAGGTGCTTTTTCCATTGTGTACTCACCTGTTTCGCGATTACGGTGTGAAACTGTCAATACATGCCAGTTCGCATCATCAACCTTCATTGCGTCACCACGGTAGTAGTAACCAGGCCAGCGAGTTTCCTTACGGAACAATGTATGCTGGAAAACACTCTCAGAAGTAAGGAAACGATGCTTCAGTTCCCATGCACGTAAAAGTTCATGGATATCTTCAGCAGCAACTTTTTCCAGATCTTCACCTAGAATGGCCATCTTCTTAAGACCAATGTTCAATAGCTTGTCGTTAGTCATGTAGTTCACACCGAAACCACCACAGTACTCGTCCATCATCTTTTGCAGACGATCTAGACCCTGGCGTGGGTTGATGTAATTAGGGTTAACAGAACCCGCAACAATCTCATTACGACCAACAGTATAAGTTTCCAGTGGCTTGTAGATTTCTTCTTTACGACTATTAATCTGGGCATCTGTAACACGAATGCCTTCAGCTTTACCGTCGTCAATATATTTACAAGCAGCTTTAGCGGCCAAACGGCCTTCAGTGAAAGAACCTGAAGAGAATGCGTGTGGAGTACCACCTACCGCATCACCTGCACCAAACAAACCTGCAACAGTTGTCATACGGTTATAACCCCAGAAATACTCATCTGGCGATACGTCCTCAGGGCCTGAACACCATGCACCACAACCAGTTGCGTGCGAACCCATTACATATGGTTCAGAAGTTGTTAACTCAGGGTTTTCATACTTAGGATCAACGTCAGTTGCAGCCCAAAGTACCGCTTGACCAACAGTCATACCTAAGAAGTTATGCCAGCCAATCTCTTCAAGATGTGGATCCTGGAAGGCTTCCATTGTAACCATGTGAATTGGACCACGACCGGCATTAACCTCATTGATTAATGCGTGATTACGCAGACAAGTCGGAATTGGTTTATGAGATAAATGCTGGTTTTCTGTATCCAGATACTCTTTACCTACCATCTCTGTAAGAGCTGGGAACCATTTTGACTCGTACTCGTCTCCATAGGCGTTCTGAGTATAGGTTTTAAGGTGTAAGAAGTATGCGCCAACAGGACCGTAACCATCTTTGAATCGTGCTAATACGATACGGTTTTCCATTTGCGTCATTTTTGCGCCTGCACCGATCATAAGACCATACGCTGAACCCGATGACCAAGGTGCGTACCAAACACGACCAGCACCTTCACCAACTGAACGTGGTTTAAAGATGTTAGAAGCACCACCAGCACCACAGATAACAGTCTTAGACTTAAATACGTGGTAATTACCAGTACGAACGTTGAAGCCAACAGCACCAGCGATACGATTTTCTTGAGCTTCATCCATCAAGAGATGCGTTACGCAGATACGGTTGAATACTTTATCTGAAGATTTTTTCGCTGCTTCTGCAACGATTGGCTTGTATGATTCACCGTGAATCATGATCTGCCAGCGACCTTCACGAAGGTAAGCACCTGTCTTCGTATCACGCATAATAGGTAGACCCCATTCTTCAAACTGATGTACAGCTGAATCAACGTGGCGAGCCATATCGAACGCAAGATCTTCACGTACCATACCCATTAAATCCATACGAGCATAACGAACATGATCTTCAGGGTTATTTTCACCGAAGCGAGTACCCATGTAACAGTTGATTGCGTAAAGACCCTGAGCTACCGCACCAGAACGATCGATATTTGCTTTCTCAGCAATAACAATCTTCTTGTCCTTGCCCCAATATCTCGCTTCAAATGCAGCACCAGTACCGCCTAAACCAGCACCAACGACTAAGACGTCAATATCGTCTTCAATGATTGTCTTGTAGCCCATTAGTAGTAAACCCCTTCTTTAAGTGTCAAGCCATTAGATTCCAGTGTATGTAAACCACCTTCATCCATACGAACATACTTAGGCTCGTTAAATAACAGCTCGCTGTCGACCATGTCTTTACTTGGTGCCGCTTCGCTAGAAAGCTGTGGGATACCTTCACCCCAAGGCTTAGTAGTGATAGGAGCCAATAATTCCATATCTGTTTTACCGTTACGGAACTTGATGCGCCATGCGATGGTGCCTTTTTCCTCATCACGATGTACACGTACTGAATGACCCAATGGAGCAAAGTCAGCATAACCGCGAACGTCAATAGCATGATGTGGGCAAGCTTTCACACAGGAATAACATTCCCAACACATGTTAGGTTCAATGTTGTAAGCACGTCGTAATGTTTTATCGATATGCATAATGTCTGATGGGCAGATATCAACGCACTGTCCACAACCATCACAACGAGTCATATATACAAAAGTAGGCATAATATTCTCTCTTTTTACTAATTAGATAATTAAGTTAATGTTAGTAGTGGTTTGGTGACTCACGTCTGATACCAGGACCCATGTCCGCAGGATTCTTACCCATGTATTCTGGAATATCTGGGAATCTAGCTTGTACTGCTGGATCGGTTAGATCGAAGTCAGAAGGCAAATTCAAATTTGAACCATCTGCTTTAGCAATTCGCTTTTGCATTGCTGCCGCTGGTTTGAAAAACATATGTGCAAACTTAGACCACAATACGCTAGCAAACAATGTAGTGTTTGAAACAATGAAGAATGCAAAGAACAGTGTTGTCCAACCCATATCAGCTACTGCGCCTGAACCTGAAGATTGCAGGTAAGACCAGATTAATGCAAACGTTGCTGTTGTGAATAAAGAAACAATGAAAATGTCTGCGCGTACAAGGTGATACCATTTAGTACCTTCTGCAGCCACGTCTACACGGATAAAGAACCAGAACCAGTAGCCGCCTAGGCATAACATCACAGCACCGATATGCCATAACATTGGTAATGTCCCTGATGAAGTGTCTACGCCAAAGATCATCAGTGCTGTTGCAACAACAAAGATAATGAAGCCATACATAGTTAAAAGATGAGAAAGTCTACGCTTCATGTTGCAGAACTCACCAGAAGTTAATACTTCGTTGGCTAATGTTGCAACTGCGATACCGGCTTTTTCTCCAGTTCCTACGGAGCGTTTCGCGTCTTTCTTGGCTTTTTCCGCATTTTCGAAAAAGTATTTAGCACTTTTCTTGTGCATCATGTCTAGCACAGTACCCAAGAACACAAGGATTGCCATTAAAATAATGTAGCCCTGCATAACTTCGGGAGAAATCAATGCTGTCAATTCAGAGAAGGGGTTGGTGTTGAACATATCGACACATCCTCGGTTTATAATTTTGTCGTTAATAAGCATGAAGAGCAGGGAGCGGAGTGCATTCACACCGGTAACCTTACTCAAGACGTTCTACCCAGCTAGGCAAAGGACACTTTACGCTGCAGCCGACAATGTCACTGCTACAAATCACCCTTTTTCTGCCCACTAGACATTAAAAATTGGGTCGCGCCACCTACAAGCATGGTTGAACCGCGACAGTTTATATCAAGGGACTACGATAGCCAAGTCAAAAGTGCCCAACTTTGATAGTAATTGAACAATAGTTTTTAATGACGCAATAAGTAATGGAGTAAGTAAATTAGTATATCTACATATGTGAATATAATAATACTTATGTTTACGTGGTATTTAGGGTGCAAGCATCAACTTATTATTATAAGTATGAACAAAAGCTCATACCATCATTTCGGCTTGCGCCATTTATCTTAGCAAACCATTCTCAAAAGTTAGACTTAACAAATTTACATGCCAGCACCTAACTAAATTTTATCGAGCTGTCTCAAACCCAGAATAATCAGCGTTCCATATACATAAACATAAAAAAGCCGCCTGATAGGCGGCTTTTAAATCAACATAAATACTTTAAATATAGATTATGCCGTTGTCATTCGATAGTTGCGTAAGCTTTTGGCATAATCCTGAAGTACCTGGATACCCGTTTCTTCAGCCTGAGCACACCAGTCTTTTAACGCTTGCACTAATATCTCATGATTTGAAGCAGCACGATCCCAGACTTCCTGCAATTGCATACGGAATTTATAAATCGTTTCCAACTCCTGGTTTGAACTTAACACTTCTTTCAGCTCTGAAATTGAAGCGTCATCCATTTGCGTTGGTTCACGAACCAGCAGCGCGCGCGCTTTTCGTAATGCTTTCTTGCATGTACCATCTTCACAACTTTGCTGACTCAATACAGGAAGCGTTACTTGTTTTGCATAGCTTGCCATTACGTGTAATCGATTAGCAAAAACTGCTTTGATTGTTTCAAGGTCGATAGTATCTTTATTGGCATCCAGATGCGGTTTTGGTGCAACTTTTTTCACTTTTACCAAACCAAACGTGGATAAAATTTTGATGTACATCCAACCAATATCAAACTCCCATGGCTTCATTGAGAATTTTGCAGAACTAGGGAAGGCATGGTGATTATTGTGTAACTCTTCGCCACCAATCCAGAAACCAATTGGCCACAAGTTAGTTGCCGCATCTTGAGTTTCGTAGTTACGGTAACCCCAATAATGGCCTAAACCATTTATCACACCAGCAGCATGAAAAGGAATCCAAATCATTTGTATCGCCCAGATCGCAACGCCAACAATTCCAAATAAAGCAATATCTAATGTAAGATTTAACCATATGCCACCCTGTTTAAAACGGGTATAAACATTTCTTTCAACCCAATCATCTGGTGTACCGTGACCAAAATCATCTAAGGTTTCTTGTTTGTGTGCTTCTTCTTTGTACAAAGCAACGCCATCCCAAAGCACTTTATTAATGCCTTCTATGATGGGGCTATGTGGATCATCTTTTGTTTCACACTTTGCATGGTGTTTACGATGAATCGCTACCCACTCTTTCGTTAACATGCCTGTACTCATCCAAAGCCATAAGCGACAAATGTGAGCCAGAACTGGGTTTATATCCAAACCACGGTGAGCCTGATGCCGATGCAGGTAAATGGTGACACAGGCAATAGTCACTTGTACCAAAACGAGTACAACTAACGCAGTTTGCCAACCACTCAACCCCAGTAAACCCTGGTCTAAAAATGTAAGAATTTGGTCTAACATAAAATGCTACTCTCTTAATAAATTTAATCTTCAAAACGAATACATGATTCAAGCATTATCTATAGCGCTGACTATAATGTAGTCAAGGTACCTTTGTCCAGTATCCTTTATATCACAATAATCTACATTATTTATAAAAATCAAATATTTACATGATATTCATACATTATTTGATATATATCAATATTGGGCCTAAAACATAATAATTCAAGGGTTACTCAATATAAGGTTTCCCACCTCATCTAACGCACAGCTCCATTCAGGCGCAATATAGGTTGTAGCAACGGGCTCTAATATTAATAAAGGACCTTGCAAATGCTGGCCCACTGCCATTTCATTGCGCTGCACCAATAAATTACCGTGCTCATTTTTAACCCGTCCCGAGTTTGCCTTAACCTCGGCAAAACAATTTTTCCGTTGGGCTAAATGCATATCTGCAACAGGCCCCGTCACCGATACACGCACATTGACTAACTCAACGGGTTCATCCAGATCATGTCCGTACGTTTGCTTATGACTATGATGGAATGCCTGCTGGCAAATAGAAAAATCCTGATCATCCATTTCATAGTTTACATTCAGATAATACGACTGGCCCAAATAACGACAATCCATTGAATACTTAGTCACTATATCGGCCTGACAGATTCCTTCCTGAAGTAATTCCTGTCTACCACGTTCAGCCAAGACCCCGAATAAAACCTTTATTTTTTCATGTGTTAGCTTGGTTAATAACTGTGTCACTGTTTGTGAATACTGGCGACTAGGAGGTGTTACGAGCATACCTAATGCTGATAAAACACCACCCAAAACAGGAACAATAGCTTGCTTCATTTGCATTGCATCTGCCAGTGCGCATACATGCAAGCCTCCGGCACCTCCAAAAGACATTAATATATAGTCACGTGGATCAACTCCACGTTGCAATGAGATTACGCGTAATGCCCGAATCATATGCTCATTCGCTATATTTACTATTCCTTCTGCTGCTTGCTCGATACTGCAATCAAGTAGCTTTGCAATATTTTTCATCACTTGTCTGGATGCCTCAAGGTTCAAAGTCATTGCGCCACCAAGAAAGGCATCCGGCTGTATCCGTCCAAGAATCAGATTAGCATCAGTTACCGTTGGTTGATTGCCGCCCAACCCATAACAGGCAGGACCGGGGGATGCTCCTGCCGATTCCGGGCCTACATGCAACAAACCCGCTGAATCGATATATGCCAATGAACCACCACCAGCACCAATGGTATGCATATCCACCATAGGAACTGCCACAGGATATCCCGCAATATGCCCTTCTGTGGTTAGTTGGATTTCGCGATTTATTAACGCCACATCAGTTGATGTCCCACCCATATCAAAGGTAATCAATTTATCTTGCTCTATCTGCTTACCTATGAATTGAGCAGCTTTCAGCCCGCCTGCTGGCCCGGATAGCAACATATTTACTGCCAGTTTACTGGCTTGTTTAGCGCTTATTGTTCCTGCCGAACTTTGCATAACTGCCAGGCTCGCAGGTGACACATGATTTTCCAGTCGTTCGAGATAACCCTGAACCAATGGCCCAACCCAAGCATTTAACCAGGTCGCCATACCTCGTTCATATTCTTTATATTCGGGTAATACGCTGGATGAGCATGAAACAAAAAGATGCTTTGGTAACACATCAGCAATTCGTTTTTCAAGCTCAGGTCTAAGATAGGAAAACAATAAATTAATTGCTACAGCTTCGGGTCGAATTTGATCTATGCGTGTGACAAGGCTAGCCAAATCATTTTCATCAAGCGGCTCAAGCAATTCACCCTCAGCAGACAACCGTCCACCCGTCTCAAGACAGTAATCGGATGCAACAGGCGGATCAACATAGATGGGCTGCAATTCATATAACTGCCGCCTTGCTTGACGCCCAATCGTTAACATATCTTTAAATCCACGATTGGTAACAAAAACTGTTTTGACGCCTTTCCCTTGCAACACTGCATTAGTGGCAACTGTGGAACCATGAATAATATGTAAGCCATTCAAAGGAATTGATAGGTCAGCTATGCCTTGCAAAATAGCGCGTTCAGGCGCTTCTGGTGAAGACAAAACTTTGTGCATCCGTAATTGTCCATCGGCATAATAAACAAAATCGGTAAAGGTCCCGCCGGTATCAACTCCCAGCAGTAACAACGCAATTTCGCCCGGATCCCTTGGCTTCATATAATGCCTTATCTGCTCGTTCAATTAGAGTTTCAGCGCTATCATCAGCATAACCACAAGCCAAACCTTGACTCAAGGTAACGTCAATAGACTGGCCATTTGCATTAATGGGAGATGAGTCAATATGCGTGCGAATACGCTCTGCAATCAATTGCGCCTGCTCCAGAGTCTTGTGCTTTAACAAGATGATAAACTCTTCTCCACCATAACGACCCACCATATCAACATCACGTAAAGACTGACGAATACGATTAGCGACATCTTTAAGTACGTAGTCACCCGTTAAATGACCATATTCATCATTTATTTTTTTAAAAAAGTCCAGGTCAGCCATAATCAAATAAACCGAACCTCGATGATCATATAACTCAAGTAAGTCTTTTGATAATTGCGTCTTGATTGTTTCTTTTGTTGGCAGGTCAGTTAACGAATCTGTATAGGCTTTTTTCTTTAAGTGCGTGTGTGCAGTTTGCATATTTTCAAGTGATTCTTGCAGGACATTCATCTGAGTATGATGATAAGCCGAGATTGCCAACGACATATCCAGATTAGAGATTTTCAAAATATAATTAATTAAATTTGCACGTTCCATATCATCCGCATAGATTTCACATACTGCAATTATCATCAGCTCTTGCAAGGCTCGATAAGCAGCTTGATATAGACTTAAGGGGACACCTACTTGCGAATGAATCCAGCCAATTCTTAACCGTTCGTTAAAATACTCCATAGAGCCAAAATCAATACCCATGGTATTTACGTAATGTGTCTGTGTAAGCTTAAGCGCTTCTAAATCAATTTTGCCTTGTTCCAAAATTTGTAAAAATTGCGATTTTTTCTGCATTTGCTTATAAAAGCCATCAATTATTTGCGCTTGCTTATTACCCAATACGTTTTCATGAAATAATTTGGCATATGACACTTCTTTTTCACCCATATCCATTAAATCCAAACGTGCCTTAATAGCTACATCATTGAATCCAAACACTTCACAATAAGGGAACCGCGCACTCATATATTGATATTTATATCCTCGAATTTGCTAACATCATCTTATTACACACTAAACATATAGCTATTTAATATAATATGCCAGAATTGCCAGAAGTTGAAACCACCCGTCGTGGTATAGAGCCACATATCATCAATCAGACTATTCACTCCGTGATTGTACGAGACAGACGCTTGCGCTGGCCAATCAATAAACAATTCGATAAACAGGCGCCTGGTAGTCAAATACTATCTGTCGAAAGACGCTCAAAATATCTGCTTATTAACACCAATAACGGCTGCATTATTTTACATTTAGGCATGTCAGGTAGTTTGCGTGTATTAAAGGCTGACACTCCAGCAGTCAAACATGATCATGTGGATATTGTCTTTAGCAATCATAAATTAATACGTTATCATGATCCGCGCCGTTTTGGATCACTCTTCTGGACCAAGTCAGACCCTCTAAAACACAAATTACTGATTAACTTAGGGCCCGAACCACTTGATCAAGCCTTTTCTTCAGAATATTTAATCATTAAAAGCAAAGATCGAAAACAAAACATTAAAACATTTATTATGAATAGTCAGATTGTTGTCGGTGTTGGTAACATTTATGCTTGTGAGTCGTTATTTTTGGCAGGAATTCACCCGAAGACAATCGCCGGTAAAATATCAAAAGCCCGATTGAGTAGCCTCGTAAACATTATCAAAACAGTTCTCAACAAAGCCATCGCCCAGGGAGGAACAACATTGAAAGACTTCACTCAATCCGATGGCAAACCCGGTTACTTTGCTCAATCACTCAATGTATATGGTCGCGAAAATGAGGCTTGCTATACCTGCAAACGACCCATAAAAAAAATAACCCAAGGGCAACGCTCTACTTTCTATTGCCCTAAATGCCAGCATTAGAGTAATATTATCATACAAAACATGTGGTTAGCATAATCCACATCAAAATGCTATGATACTCGCCGAATTCAATTCAGAAGAGATGGCAACATGGACATGAAGGAAATGATGGGTGGTGATATCAGCGCATGCGCTGAAAAAGCACCTTTTGCATTACAAGTTCTAGGCGACAGTATGGAGCCAGAATTTAAAGACGGCACGGTTATTATTGTTGATCCTGCGGTCCCTTTGCATCATGCCGCCTACGTCGTAATTGACTATAAAGGTGAAATATCATTGCGCCAATTTATCGTTCGTGGCGAAAAACATTACCTGGTTGCACTAAACGATAATTACCCCGAAATACTGATTGAAGGTGAATACAACATTCGAGGGATCGTTTCACAACAGGCACGCAGTCGAAAGCTGGGTATTAAAAAAGCCATTCATTACTTGAAATAATAGGTCCTAGGTACTAGGAACGAGGTACTAGAAAAGTCAAAACCTTTGAATGTATATCCTTAAAACTATAAATATGTACCATGAGAAAAAAGAAATAAAAATTATTTTTGATTTCCTTAGCTACTCTTCCCTAGTTACTAACTTAACACTGCTCCCAGGGTAACCCTCTAAAACGCCAGCCACCTACAGTACTACGTTGATGATGCTCGTCTAGCTCGCCTTCAAAACCTTCATCAACATTATAGACATTTTCAATACCTGCCTCGATAAGTTTATATCCAGCCTCTTTTGATCGCTTGCCACTACGACAAATCAAAATAATTGGAGCACAGGATTCACCCGGCTCACAAGACATGCCACCTAGCATAAGCTGACGAATGTCAGTTACAAAATTGGGATTAATGACCCAGTCGGGTTCATCAATCCAGGCAACATGCACAGAACCCTTCGCATGACCAACAAATAAATATTCCATGGAAGATCGTACATCCACCAACACTGCTCGGTGATCTTGCTCAAAAAGCTCCCAGGCTTGCTGCGGAGTTAGTGTACCTAGCTTATCGTGGCTATCTGTCATGACATTTCCAATTATCCCAATCACTTGATAATAGCTGATGAAATGAAGATAGGCTAACCAAAAAAAAAGCCCAAAGGGCCTTTTTCAATATTCAAACAATAATCACATTCAGGCCACTTCTTCACCCTGCAACTGTTTATATTTTTCCATTAAGTCATCCTGACTTTCTACTCGCTCGGGATCTTTCGGAATACAATCAACCGGACACACATCAACACATTGTGGCGTATCATAATGACCTACACATTCAGTGCATAAATCGGGATTAATCTCATAGATTTCATCGCCCTGAAAAATCGCAGCATTCGGGCATTCCGGCTCACATACATCACAGTTAATGCACTCGTCGGTAATTGTTAATGCCATTGTTCTCTCCTGACCCAATTAGGGTTTCGAAAATATTTCATTCTACGTATATTAGCGCATTCTTCTATTTAATGCAGCCATGACTTTTTCATGGACAAAATCGCCTATATCACCACCCAAAGCCGCCACTTCTTTCACCAGACTGGAGGAAATATAGCTATATTGCTCAGCAGGCGTGAGAAACATCGTTTCTACAGTGGGTGCCAAACGCCGATTCATACCAGCTAACTGAAATTCATACTCAAAATCTGACACCGCTCGCAAACCACGTAATATCACCTGCGCATCGTGTTTCTGTACAAAATCAACCAACAAGGTATCAAAACTACATACCTTTACATTATCAACATCTGCAAATACTTCTTCAGCCATGCCGACTCTTTCTTCTGTCGTAAAGGTAGTCGATTTTGACGTATTCGCCGTGACCGCCACAATAACCTCATCAAACAAGCGCGCAGCACGGTAAACCAGATCAGTGTGTCCTTTAGTAACCGGGTCAAACGTGCCTGGATAAATGGCAATAATTTTACTCATTCTTTAAACCTAACTCGCCTGCAGCAGATAATAACTAACCTGGCCGGCTTGTTTATTTTTTAGTATTGTCCAAGTCTCAGGTAACGCAGGGTCACCCAACTGACTTTCCTGTTCCAAATAAACCAGACCTTTTGATTTAAGGCACTGACAATCATACAGTTTTTTTAAACACTCAGATACCAAGCCCTTACCATAAGGAGGGTCTATAAAGACAATATCAATAGAATCTGATGGAATATCATTAATGTAACTTAAGGCATCCACATGATTTAATTCAGTTTTATTTGCCAGTTTCAACAAATCAAGATTAGCCATTAATGCTTGGAAAACCTTAAGTTCGCGTTCGATAAAAATAAGCTTGTCAGCCCCTCGTGACAAAGCCTCAAATCCAAGCATCCCGGTTCCTGCGAACAAATCCAGGCAAATGGCACCGGGGACATAAGCCTGCAACCAGTTAAATAATGTTTCACGTACGCGATCAGTTGTGGGACGTAAGCCTTCAGAATCAGGGAAACTTAGTTTTCTTCCACGATGCTCACCGCCGATGATGCGAATCTGATTTGATGTATTTTTTTTATGGCCAGGCTTCATGTTTAAAATTTTAAAAAAATCTAGCGCAGCGGCGTGAAGGCGAAAAGTTTTTTATTGTTAATCATGCATAATTTATAAAATTGCTCTAACCAACACATAATCACAACATCTTTCACCAGAAACCTCATTTTAACCCTGCGGTCTTTGCGCCTTCGCGCCTCTGCGTTAAAAATTATATTCATGATTTAGCCTAGACACTAGATCCTAGCAACTTATCACTTATCCCCACCCACAATCACCGTCACCATCTTGTCAGGATGAATACGTCGACGTAATGTCTCATGAATTTGATTCAATGAAATCGCATTAATCTTTTTATTAAAATCGTCCAAATAAGTTAGCGGTAATTTATAAAAACCAATCATTGAAAGATAACCTAATATTTTTTTATTGCTATCAATACGTAATGGAAAACCACCCGTAATATTCTTGCGTGACGCAACAAGCTCTTTTTCTGTCATGCCTTTGTCAAGATAGTCTTTAATGGTCTGGCGCAATACTTTTATACCTAGATCAACTTGATCATTTTTAGTTTGCATGCCAACCTGAAACAATCCTTTTCGTGCAAGCGGCCCAAAGTAACTATAAACACTATATGACAGCCCTCGTTTTTCACGAACCTCATCACTCAAACGTGAGACTAATCCGCCCCCACCTAATGCATGATTACCCAGGTACATCACAAAGTAATCTGGATCACCACGATAATTACCAGGATGCCCCATATATACATGGGTTTGAGTTGACGGATGAGATATACGAATTGTTTTCGATTTCTTCAATTCGGGTACTGCTGGTAAAGGCTTCGCCGCCTTTCCAGTTGATATTTTATTTAACAATTTATCTATTAGTTTCTCAGCAGCGTTACGATCAAGATCGCCCACAATGGCAACGGTTGCATTACTAGCAACATAATATTTTGAATAGAACTTTTTCAAATCAGCTGTCGTTAGCGCCTTGATAGTTTTCTCAGACCCATTTGTCATTTGTGCATAGGGGTGATTGCCGTATGCAGCCTTGTAAAATGCACGCGCAGCAATTTTACTCGGATTTTGCTGCTCACGCTTAATGCTAATTAGATAACGTTTTTGTTCACGCAAAAAATCGGCTTGAGTGAAGTTGGGTTTTTCCAATACTAAAGCCAAGGTATCAAGGGCGGACGCTAACCATTTCTCTTGTGACAAGCTACGTAATTTCACCCATGCTTGATCACGGTCAGCGCTATGACTAAACTGCGCCCCCACATTTTCAAAACGTTGCGCTATTTTGGTTGCATCTAACCCACCGGCCCCCATACCTAGCATATGATTAGTAAGTGATGACAAACCAGAAAGCTTAGCATCACGAGCACTTCCCGCATTAAAAGAAATTTGCAAATCAACGATAGGCAACCCGGGCGCATGCGCGTAATACACTTGCGCACCTTTCTTGCTTGTCCAATGTTTTATATCGGGAGCAGCCTGAACAGAAGTGACATGCAAACATGCCAATAACAATAAAAAATTTCTCATTTTCATTTTAATGATGCCCATGCGAACCTCCTGTTTTCTTAGGTGCAGACTTCTTATCCATTGGTAATGGCATCAACTCGGCGACCGTCAACTTATCTTCAATTAAATATTTTACGGCTACTTGTTGCACTTGCTCAGCAGTTACCGCCTGAATTTTGGCGACATAATCATCAAGACGCTTCCACCCCAGTCCGACTGTTTCATATGTACCAACCTGCATGGCTTGATAAAAAATCGAATCTCTTTCATAGACATTACTCGCAACAACTTGTGCTTTAATTCTATCTAACTCGTCTTTTGATACTTTTTCTGTTTGCAGTAGTTTTATTTCTTTTAATAAAGCCGCTTCAGTTTCTTTTACCGTATGACCTTGCGCTGGCACCCCTTCGAGCAAAAACATGCTTTTAAGGCGCGCTGATAACGTATAACCCGCACCAGTGCTTGTTAAAACACCCTGTTCTCTTACTAAACGCGTTGGTAATCGAGCACTCGTACCACCATCCAGGATACCGGCTAATACTTCCAGCGCATACGCTTCCCATTCATGTTCGGCAACCTTTAGGGAAGGAACTGGATAACCCATTATCAGATAAGGTAATTGCGCTGGCATCTTAACTTTAATACGGCGTTGCCCTTTTTGTTCTGGTTCAATCTGGGGTTTAGGTGGCTGTAGATTTGCAGATGGCTTCAATGGCCCGAAGTATTGTTTTGCCAGTTGGTAGACTTCATCTGCTTTCACATCACCTGCTACAACAACGGTAGCATTATTAGGGGCATACCAACGCTGATACCATACAGCCAGATCGTCGACCTTCATATTCTGTAAATCGTTCATCCAGCCAATCACTGGTGTTCTATATGGACTTGTCATTGACGCAACACTATTAAATTGCTCATAGGTTGCCGATTCTGGCTTATCTTCTGTGCGTAAGCGTCTTTCTTCCATCACTACCCTGACTTCTTTCTGGAACTCTTTGTCACTTAGCTGCAAGCCACGCATACGGTCGGCCTCCATCTCGAAACTAACTTTCAGGCGAGACTTCTCAAGTCGTTGAAAATAAGCAGTATAATCCCTGCTTGTAAATGCATTTTCTCTGCCTCCATTCGCTGAAATGATTCTTGAAAACTCGCCTGGAGCAAATTTCTTTGTGCCCTTAAACATCATATGCTCGAGCACATGAGATACGCCGGTAATTCCATTTGTCTCATAACTTGACCCCACTTTATACCAAACTTGTGAAATCACGACGGGTGCACGATGATCTTCCTGCACAACCAGCTTTAACCCATTTTCCAACTGATACTCAGTTACTTTCGCAGAAACTGTCAGACTGGCTAATAATCCGACACATAAGACCATTGCCCTGTTAAATCTTTGCATAAAATCGGCTTCCTTATTTAAGAAGTGGTAGAATATAACATGATATTTTAATATGACCGTTTACATTATGTTTGGTTTCAATAAAGACAAAACTAAAAATAGCGCCGACAATACCGAGAAAAAGGGCTTGTTCGCACGCCTTAAAGGCGGTTTATCTCGTACCCGCTCTAACCTTACCGATGGGTTAGCCGATCTTGTCGGTTCAAGTAAGCAAATCGACGACGATTTGCTTGAAGAACTGGAAACCCAATTACTCACAGCTGATGTTGGCGTTGAAGTAACCCAGAAAATCATAGCCGAACTTACCCAACAGGTTTCTCGTAACCTGTTAGCTGACGGCGATGCCCTCATGAACGCACTTCAACAAACAATGCTGGGTATTCTCACTCCTGTCAGCTTACCGCTGGAAATCGACAAGCAACAAATACCGTATGTCATTCTGGTTGTTGGTATCAATGGCGCTGGGAAAACTACTACCATTGGTAAAATGGCAAAACGCTTACAGCAACAGGGGCACTCCATTATGTTAGCTGCAGGCGATACTTTTCGTGCAGCAGCAGTTGAGCAACTACAAACATGGGGTGAACGCAACGATATCACTGTCGTCGCCCAGCACACAGGTGCTGATTCAGCATCAGTTATTTTCGATGCCGTGGAATCGGCTCGCGCAAAAAACATTGATATCTTAATAGCGGATACCGCTGGCCGTCTGCATACCCAAGATCATCTGATGGAAGAACTGAAAAAGATCAAGCGCGTTCTTGGTAAGCATAACGCCAATGCCCCTCATGAAGTTATGCTAGTAGTCGATGCGGGCACCGGCCAAAATGCCTTATCTCAAGCTAAACAGTTTGATCAGGCAGTAGGGCTAACTGGCATTAGTTTGACAAAGCTGGATGGCACAGCAAAAGGTGGAATTATTTTTGCGATTGCTAACAATCTACAAGTACCTATTAGGTTTATCGGTGTTGGCGAATCCATAGATGATCTTCGGATTTTCAATGCAGCTGACTTTATTAAAGCGCTGTTCGAAAAACCATAAATAGCTTTATCATTTATCTTCCACAAAATACAAAACATGCTTCTTACTTAAAAACAAGCAGTTATGCCGCACCTGTCGTTGCTACCTACTTATTCATCTTATATTTCTATAATAATTTTACAACGCATGTGCCTTACACTATTAATATTATTAAATAAGCAATCAACCATACCATCATTGTAAAAATTCACTTAGAATGGTTGATAATATTAAAATAATAAATTAAACATATGATCAGTTTTCAAAATCTTTTCAAACGCTATCCTGGCGGGCATGATGCTCTATCAGATATATGCTTTGATCTTGACGATGGGGAAATGGCTTTTCTCACTGGCCATTCTGGTGCAGGTAAAAGTACATTATTGAAAATCATATCGCTTATAGAAAAACCAACGCGCGGACAAGCCTTGCTCAACAACGTCAACCTTGCTCGAGTAAGCAGAAGGCGTATCCCTTTTATGCGTCGCAACATTGGAATTATTTTTCAGGATCATCAATTATTATTTGACAGAACAGTGTTCGACAATGTTGCCTTACCGCTTATTATCGCGGGCTATCGCCATCAGGAAGTCGGCAGTCGTGTACGTGCTGCACTTGATAAAGTTGGCTTACTCGGTAAAGAAAAACAAAACCCGATTACCTTATCAGGTGGCGAACAACAACGCGTAGGTATTGCTCGCGCCGTGGTCAACAAGCCACCATTATTATTAGCCGATGAGCCAACAGGCAATCTGGATCCTGAGTTATCTTGGGAAATCATGCAACTGTTTGAAAGTTTTAATCAGGTAGGTGTTTCTGTCATGATTGCCTCACATGATATCGAGCTCATTAAAAAAATGGACCACCGTGTGCTTTGTTTAAGCCATGGGCAGTTATCAGAAAAAACAGCACAGGAACTTGGCGAATGAACCAGCCTTCTCAAACAAGTTCCCAGCGCGGCGCTGCTGATGCTAGCCAGCCTGCATCACGGTTTACTGCCTACATGATCAATCATGCTCAGGTATTTATCTCTAGCCTGGGCAAACTCTACCGCGCTCCTCTATCCAATCTGATGACGATTGCAGTCATTGGTATTGCTCTAGCTTTCCCGATGGGCATGATGGTATTGCTACAAAACATGCAAACAGTCAGTGGAGGCTGGAATGGTGCCACACAGATATCATTATTCACCAAACTAAATATTAATGATGAACGTGCGGCAAAAGTCGGACAACGATTACGATTAATGCCTGAAATTGAATCACTTCATGTTTTATCTCGTGAAGAGGCTATGCACGAATTCCGATCACTATCTGGTTTTGGTGAAGCGCTGGATGTACTTGAAAGCAACCCATTACCCGCCGTATTAATCATACGACCAACTACATTCCATAGCACACCGGCTCAAGTTGCTTTACTAGTTGAAAAACTACGCTCACTACCCGAAATTGATATCGCACAACTCGACTTACAATGGGTTAAACGACTCTACACCATGATGGAAATTGGTGAACGAGGTATCCTCGTCATCGCAGCCTTACTCGCACTGGCAGTATTATTAACCATTGGAAATACTATCCGCCTTGATATTCAAAGCCGGCGTGATGAAATTGTCATCGTAAAACTTATTGGCGCTACCAATGCATTTATCAGACGACCCTTTTTATATACAGGATTTTGGTATGGCCTGCTTGGCGGGGTTTTTTCGTGGCTAATGATTGAAATCTCTCTTGGTCTGCTAGCAGGCCCCGTAGAGCAATTAGCAGGATTATATGGCAGTAGCTTTACATTAACGTCAATGAATCTGCTAAACACACTAATCTTAATTACTTGCAGTTTAGCACTTGGATTATGTGGCTCATGGATTGCTGTTAGTCGCCATCTACATGAAATTGAGCCTGCTTAATAATAAGCATACAAAAACTAATGATTAATTTTTTCTAACTGTTTTAAGAACTAGCGAGCAAATTATGTCTGTTTTGCTAAACAAAACCATAAATTGCGCGCTAACTATTACACCACTCATTATTATAGGTAGTAGCTTGTCTCACACAGACAGCCAAACATAAATATAACGAATGCAGCATTCTATTATTAAAAAAAATATTAGTATCATGGTTGTCGATGGCTCGGAAGTGTCACGAACCATTATCTCCAGAATACTTAAAGCTGAAATGCCCAATATCAGCATCATTACCTGTGGCAACGGCGAAGAAGCACTCGCGCATTTAGCTATTGAACAATATGATCTAATTACAACATCTCTAATGCTTCCAGACATGGATGGATTAGACCTGGCTCGCTCCGCTCGCCAGTCTGAGACACACCATTACACGCCGATTGTTGTTGTATCGGGTGATGCTGACAACAGACTGCTACGTGAAGGCTTTGAAGCAGGTGTAACTGATTATTTCGATAAAGCACTCGGTTATAACAAATTTGTCGATTTTATTAAGAATATCACTCGTCGTAGCGCAGGACTGGTTGGCCGTGTCCTCTATATTGAAGATAGTAAAACTGCCGCAATGGTTACGCGCCATATCATGGAAAAACACGGGCTAAAAATCACTCATACAACCAATGCTGAACATGCCCTAGAATTACTCGAGGATGCAGCCAATCAGTCTACTGATGGTGACAGTGGTTTCGATATTATTATCTCGGACTTCTACCTACAGGGTAAAATGACAGGTGGTGATCTACTGCATGCCGTTCGGACACGATTACACTATTCACATCAGGAAATGCCTGTATTGATCGTAACCGTTTCTGATAGCTCCGAAAAGCAAGCTGAATTATTTCACGCTGGCGCCAACGATTTCGTATCCAAGCCCATCATTGAAGAAATTCTACTTGCTCGCATTTATTCATTACTACTCATCAAACAACAATTTAATGCTTTACGTCGACAAGCTGAAGAAATGCGATTAATTGCCGCAACTGACAGCCTTACCGGTGTCAAAAGCAAACGCTACTTGCTTGATAATGGCGATAAGTTCATCACAGATCCAAGTAATCATCCTGCCGCTGTCTTCCTTATCGATATTGATCACTTTAAAGCCATTAATGACAATATGGGGCATATAACAGGTGATCACGTGCTAGCCGGCTTAGGAGAACTACTCAATGAAAGCTTCTCCAAAGACTCAGTCATCGTTCGCTTCGGCGGAGAAGAATTTGCCATTATTCTGCCAAATGTCAGCATTGAAACGGCTAAACTTAAAGCAGAAGCGATTCGTCGTAAAATTGAAAGGCTCAACCCTGTTAATGTCCCTATTACAATTAGTCTAGGCATAGCATCGACTATTGACCATCCTACAATAGACCTTAACCATTTGCTCCAGCTAGCTGACAAGGCCCTGTATGCAGCAAAAGAAGGGGGCAGAAACCGTATTTGCCTGCATTCTGCTAACTGCGTAGAGAACATGGTAATACCTGATATGGATTCCGGCATTTTTGACTTTCTCAATCAAGGTGACGCAAAAATTACATAACTAGTTGAATTTTATGTAAATTAAATTCTTTCCCATTAATGAACTTTCTTTAAGGTCACCCCTCTAATAATTAGCACTCTCATATAATGAGTGCTAAAATAAACTATAGATCAAATAGAGAGGATGGGAAACAAATGAGCAAGGCTCTAAGCATCAATACTTTCGACAAGACGATGAATGTACTGACGGGTAATATTAACGCGTACATACAATCGGTTAACGCAATCCCTGTACTCACGGCTGATGAAGAACGCGAGCTAGCCATTCAATTGCAGCAAGAAAACGATCTTGAAGCTGCACGTAAACTCGTACTCCCTCATTTACGTTTTGTTGTTTATGTAGCCCGCGGCTATAACGGTTATGGGCTGCCATTAGCCGATTTGATTCAAGAAGGGAATATTGGCCTCTTAAAGGCTATCAAACGCTTTGATGTCGACCGTGGTGTTCGCTTGGTTTCATTCGCAGTGCACTGGATCCGCGCTGAAATACATGAATTCATACTACGTAACTGGCGCATCGTTAAAGTCGCAACCACTAAAGCCCAGCGCAAATTATTTTTCAACCTGCGTAGCTCTAAAACCCGGCTCGGATGGTTAAATCATGAAGAAGTTAAAAAAGTTGCTAATGACCTTGGTGTCAAACCAGAAACAGTTCTGGAAATGGAGTCTCGACTCAGCGGTCAGGATGTAGGCTTTGACGGCTACTCAGATGACGACGATGAAAAAGACTACCATACACCAGCAGCTTATCTACAACATGAGAATGCTGACCCCGCAACTGAGCTAGAAGCATATGACTGGTCATCTCATAATACTGAGCGCTTAAGATTGGCTCTAACCAATCTCGATGATCGAAGTCAAGAAATACTTAACGCACGTTGGTTGCGAGATGATAAAAAAACACTGCATGACTTAGCTGCCAAATTCAATGTGTCAGCTGAACGTATTCGACAGCTTGAACAAAATGCGCTCAAAAAACTAAGACAAAGCCTGTCTTAAGCTTATCTCCCTGGCCTTATACAAGGCCAGGGTTATATTTGTTGAATTTCATCTAAAGCACTTCTCTCGACAGCCGTTATAAGACCTTATAACAACATACACAGCAACAACCGTACGCTATGCAAGACATCAGTAATATTCTTGATCAAATACGCCAGCAATACATCGCTGAGATCCCTTCGCGTATTGAAGTAATAGAATCGCTCATACTCCAACTATCAAATCCTGAAAAATTTCAATCGCTTTTCGAAGAACTCTTTCGTACAGTTCATAGTCTGAAAGGTAGTGCAGGTATGCATAACCTTCATATTTTGGGCACTATCTCCCATTATTTTGAAAATCAACTCACGCCTATTGGCACACTAAATTCTGCGACTTCAACCCAAATAAATAACCTACTTCAATATACTGACATACTAAGCCAAGCAACCGACCTGATTATTAATGATGAGAATGATTTTTCACTTGTCGAAAAAAATCTGGCCAAGCTAACCTCGTCCGATAACAAAGAAATCATAAAAATACTCATGGTTGAAACATCCAAAACCATTATTAATATAGCCGAACAGGTGTTTGCGGATCACCCTGTAAAAATAACCTTATGTCATAATGGTTATGATGCACTGAAAATATTGCTTATTGAACACTATGACTTACTCATTACTAATACTGAAGCACCTATTTTAAATGGTATTGCACTCATCACCGCTTTAAAGCATGCACAAGACCGTAAGCATATGACACTCTCCATGTTACTAACTTCAAAAGAGACTCAAAGTCCAAATAAAAGACATAGTGACTCTGACTTTACAGTTTTAAAAAACAAACAGTTCATTGAAAATTTTTCACTCAATGCAGAAAATGCAATAGAAACAATCAACAATAAAACAACTAAAAACGAACCGTAACCGCTTCCTTAGCAATTGCCTGCACTCTTCTGACACAAGAGCATCAGAAATTGTTCACTTGGAAATTTAAGCTGATTTAAAATTAACTTTGATATGCTTGTGAGACGTCGCTTCGCATTTCCGTGCGCGCTCGTAACATAAGAGGCCATCTACGGCCAAAAAATAAAGGCCCCTGTAAAGGGGCCTTAGTGAGCAAATAATACTTACGCGTATCTTAAAACAGCACGACCGACAAAAATGACAGCCAACTGATAGCTACGAGCGATATTATTATTACCAGAGGAAAATTGTGAAACGTAAACATGAACAACTCCTAAATACTATATAAGAGACATCTTATATTACATCTCTATCTGGTTCAATAATTGTGAACGCTACTGGGATTTTTGCAAGCGTAAAACCCAAAAATATTCGATTTATTTAAAATAAATTTTTACAGTAAAAACAACTGGTTACAATAAATAAAAAAATAATTACTTATAAATCAGCGATATGAAGAATGTCAGATTTTGATACTTATATACCTAAATACTATTTATATTAAATGGTATTTAAGTAAGCATTAACCAATATCAATTACTTACAAACATTCGTCTAAATTACAGAAAATGACTAATTTACGTATATAAACTCCATCTGAAACCCGGATATTTCAATAATATCGTGCTCATTTAATTTTATGGCATGTTCCGTAACTGGTTGACCATTCAATAATGGCACTTCATTACCACTAACTTTGGATTTTCCTTGAAATATTGTAATGGAGTAACCATCCATACCTCTTGCGATCATTGCTAACGTTTTACCTTTGAAACCAATTGTATTGAAAGGTTTACGCATTTCCATCACAACATTAGCACAAGGACCATTAAGTAATTTAGCCGCACCCAGTGGCGTGCCTTTCAATTCATCACTAATCGGTTTACTCGCATCAATCATACGAGTCTCATCCATCTCTGCTTTAATAAACATGGTTGGCTCGTAATCCACATCTTCTTGTGTAAAGTACGTAAACTGATGTGCGCCGATCTGAATAATGTCACCATGCATCAACAATAATTTACTAACATAATTCCCGTTCACCATGGTGCCATTCGTTGTACCTAAATCTTCAACAAAGGTGTCTACTCCAATTGTCGTGATCAACACATGGCGACCACTAATCGTCATATCATTCACTTGAATATCATTACCGTGACGTCGCCCAATCCCCATACTATCTTTAGTAATAGGGTATTCTTTAAGAATCGCGCCATCCAATGTCATGATTAATTTTGCTGTCATCGTACTGCCTTTAACTAAAAACTTCGTCTCTTAATAATCGATATTGCTCAAACAATGATTTATTGTTCGCATGCTTATACGCTTCTATACCAGATATCATTTTTTCATCAACCAATCGCCGCAGCGCATAATCCAACGTTTGCATTCCTTGCATGGCGCTACTTTGTATTACAGTATCTAACTGCTCTGGACGACCCTCACGAATAATATTCGCAACTGCTGCATTATTAACCAAAACTTCTACCGCTGCCAATCGCCCACGATTATCCAGTGTACGCACCAAACGTTGCGCGACCACGCCACATAACGATGTTGATAACATTGTCCTGATATAAGGTTCATCACCAGCAGGGAAAACATTAATAATTCGTTCTATCGTTGAAGCTGCGCTATTGGTGTGCAACGTACCCAGTACTAATATACCCATCTCTGCCGCAGTGACGGCAAGACTAATTGTATCGAGGTCTCGCATTTCACCTACCAAAATTACATCAGGGTCTTCACGTAACGCTGACCTTAGCGCATGTGCAAAACTCTCCGTATGCGTGCCAATTTCACGCTGGCTCAGTAGACAATTTTTATTCTTATGCGTGTACTCAATTGGGTCTTCAATGGTAATAATATGGCCCTTGCGCTCCTGGTTTATAAAATCAACCATAGCAGCAAGGCTCGTCGATTTACCTGAACCTGTTGGACCCGTTACAAGGATGAGCCCTTTTTTATTTCTGGCCATCACCTTAAGTGAGCTGGGCAATCGCAATGAGTCCATATCAACGATCTGTTCAGGTATCGTTCGAAATACAGCACCCACACCACCAACATGACGAAACAAATTAACTCGAAACCGGGACAACCCTTTCACTTCATATGAAAAATCCACGCTACCATGTTCATCAAAGTCAGCTTTTTTTTGCTCAGACATAACCTGTAATAACAAGTCGAGCACTTCAGGTTCACTGAGCTGGCGATATTTAATAGGATAGATATCACCAAACAAACGCATACGTGGAGCATTACCTGACACAAGGTGTAAATCAGATCCACCCTGCTCAACGACAAGCTCTAAAAAAGTATCTATACGCTTACTGGAATTCTCATTCATATCAGCTCACCGATAAATCTATGGGAGGAAGAATCTCTGGGTTAGCGACAAATTGCTGAAAAAGCTTTTTATCATTAGCATGCTGATAAGCATCATCAGGATCAATTTCTTTTTTATTGACTGCATGCATTAATGCCTGATCCATTAACTGCATTCCCTTCTCAGAACCTGTCTGTAATACCGAAGGAATCTGATGAACTTTGCCGCCCAAAATCAAACTGGCAATAGCCGGCACGTTAACCATTATCTCAACAATTGCTTTTCGCCCACGGCCATCCGCTGTTCTAATAAGTTTCTGACTGATAACCCCTTTGAGGTTTTGCGCAAGGAATGTAGATGTCTGGGCTTTTTGTTCAGACGGCATGGCATCGACAATTCGATCTATTGACTTAACCGCCGATGAAGTATGCAATGTACCTAATACCAGATGTCCTGTTTCAGCAGCCGTCATGGCTAGTGAAATAGTATCTGGATCACGTAACTCGCCTACCAGTATAACGTCAGGATCTTCACGTAATGCTGCTCGAAGGCCATTTGCAAAGCTGTCTACGTGCTTTCCAACTTCACGCTGTACCACTAACGACATATTGCTTTTATAAACAAACTCTACTGGATCTTCGAGTGTGATTATATTTAAACGACGATTACTATTTAGATGCCCAATCATGGCTGCCAATGTCGTCGATTTACCTGTACCAGTAGCACCTGTCACTAACACCAAACCATTATTGGTTTGGATCAAATGCTCAATAATTTTAGGCAAGCCTAACTCATCTAGCGTTGGTATTTTCGGCGCAATAACACGGAAGGTTGCACCCAAGCCACCGACCTTGTGAAACACGTTCACACGAAACCGGCCTAGCTCAGTGTCTTGATATGAAAAATCAACATCATGCCCTTCTGTGCATTCTGTCTTTAAACCTGCATCCATTATTTCAAACAAAAGATCTTGTATTTCTGCAGCCGTCAAATCACGATATTTTATTGGTGTTAACTCACCTAACTGGCGCATTAATGGAGGCGCACCAACAGCAAAATGAATATCTGAACAATTCTGTTCACGCCCCATTTGTAGAAATGCATTAATACGAGGCATTAATTCATTTCCTTCAATAACACGTCTAGGTCAGAAGCAAATTCTTTAAAGGTTTGATAACGATCTTCTCGTTTTACCTGCATGGCTTTCTGAATAATTATATTCAATTGAAAAGGTATGTCAGGGTTGACACTCTTAGGCGACCTAGCTTTGCCTTCAACATGTTTAAGCAATGTCGACATAGGGTCTTTTTCTTCATACGGTGGTCGCCCGGTAAAAATACGATACATGATAACGCCAAGGCTATAGACATCAGTGCGCGAATCGATATCTTCTCCACGCGCTTGTTCAGGTGCCATATACGTTGGCGTACCCACGAGAATACCCGTTTTTGTTATTCGTGAATCCATCTTTGAAGCAGCGGCAGCCAAACCGAAATCAACAATCTTGACCTGGTTTTCATTATTGATTAAAAGATTGGCCGGTTTTAAATCACGATGTACAACATTGACTTGCTGTGCTTTCACCATGCCATAGCAAAAATCTTTAACGATTTTAACCATGCGCCTCATATCTTTTGGTACACCCTGTTCCAATTCGTCAGCTAACGAATGGCTAGGAAAATATTCCATCGAAATAGCATAAGACTTACCGAAAGTCAGAAAATCATAAATACGAATAATATTTTCATGCGTAACTTTTCGTGAATAACGTAGTTCATGTGTAAAACGTTTTACAACGCCATCATCACTGGAAAAAGCCGGGTTAAGAAATTTAAGAATATATTTATCGTCAACTACTTTATCTTCGACAAGTACGACCGTACCAAAACCACCTTTACCAACACGCTTAATCACTTTGTATCTATTGCTGATGACATCACCCGGCTGCAATCTATCTGCGTCGATCATCATAACTGATGAGCCTTCGCCTGTTGCGTTAGCAACATAAACATCAGTAGTTGATGCATTCGCCATTTCCAGTGGAGATTGTGCAGGCACCGGCGTTGGTGCTTCAGCCTTACTCATGCGATCAACTTCTGGCCGACTGAGCACCTGAGTTTTACCAGAGAATTTATCAGCCAAATCTTCAGCTGTAGATTTCGCCAACATTTTAACATCATCATCATTTACTGAGATTAATTGTGTCACTGCATTTTGTACATCATGCACATTATCCTCATCCGCCAACTGCGCTAATGCCGTTATCGCTTCTTTTTGTACAGCTGAATGATTATTCTTTAACGCATCAATTAGGTCATGCACTGAACCTTTATCGCCTAGACTTGCCAGTGCACGAATAGCAACCTGCATAGTCTGAGGATCTTTATCCAGCATTTCGCGTAATGGTTCCACTGCCTTTGGATTACCCATTGTCGAAAGCGCATCAGCAGCACGCTCTCTCACCCACCAGTCTTCATCTTTCAAGGACGCCACAAGGCTATCAAAGGCTCGCTCATCTTTACTGGTATTGAGTATTTCAACTGCGGTGCGACGTAAAAAAGGATCTTCATCTTTTATCAATGCCAGCACAGCATCTACCACTCTTGGTCCACCAATTGAGCCAAGCGCATCAGCTGAGCGAACACGCACCCACCAGTCTTTATCGCGCAAGGCCATTAATAAATCTTTAATAGCTCGTGCATCGCCAACTTCATTTAATACTTCAACTGCTGCACGTCTAATGTATTCTGATTCATCCTGTAAATATTCAATGAGATACTTGACTGTACCTGCATCATTCAAACGAATTAAGGTTTCAATTGCCTTAGATTGCACCATCATGTCAGAGTCACGTAATAATTTGCATATAACATGAACGGGCACAGGCATTTTCATGCTGGACAAGCCTTCTAGCGCCGCCATACGGACATTTTTGTTTGGATCTTTAAGTAAATCGAATAAAGCAGTTCTAACATTTTCATGACTGAATGAGGCCATGAGTTTTGCCACTCTAAAACGCGTATCTGCTGAATCACTTTTTGAATAACTAATTAAATCAGGAACAAGTTCATCAGTACCAATCGATTGCAGAATTTGGAAAACTGTCTGCCTGAGATTAGATGTTCCGCTATAGACAATTTCGAGTAATTTTTTCTGCTTGATACGCTCAGATTGCTGTTTGATTATACTTACGAGGTGCTCTTTACGAATATCAATACGCTCCAAAGCATCAACTAATAAATTAGCATCATATTTTTGTGACTTACCCAAAATACGTTTTATATAAGGCACAACAGTAAAGTCATCATGAGCCAATTCATCCAGGTACAATTCCAGTGTTTTATCAGATAAAAAGGTTTCAAGTAATGATTCAATTATTTCTGCATTTTTTTGTTCATGCAAAGCTTCCAGCAAAAGATTAACAGTAGACGCACCTATTTTTTTTATCGTTTGTGATGCCTGCATAGCAGCACTGGACGAAGTTGATTCCGCTCTTAAAATAGCGTCAACAGCTTTTTTTGCCTTGAATGAATCCAGAATACCCATAATGACTTTTATGTTACCTTATAGGCTCTTGGTATAATTAATATATTGTTTATTAATCAAACAGACTTTTCCGTCACCTTGGTGCAATGGAATAAATTGAAAATTTTTATTGTTCATGTAATCGTATAAGCGTCTTCTATCGGCTGGAAAATTCCCATTGATTCTACCTGTAATCAATGAGCCATCCATCATATGACATTCACAATGCAAACTGTCTTCAGCAGATTCTACTGCATCATCATATTCAATACGCACGATAGATGCCTTATTATAAAAACGAAACTCGTTTAAATCATCCCTATGAATAACTATAAAAGGTTCAGACTGATTCATAAGCTCACCGGGTTCTTCTATACCTATATGATGCAAGCTCTGTTCACGCACATAAATTTCAGCTAATACTTTACCCTCAGGATGTACCCATAATGTAACCGGCTTTGCCTGTTTTGGGACTTTAAAAAACTCCGCTGTCATACTCTACCTGCTCTGGAAATAATAATTACCGAATACTCACACATAATGCCCCCTGTCCAATAGTACATAATACGGCCATCATCATGAAATATGTGGATTAATCAAGATATTAACATAGTTCACAGGCTAATCGTCTGAAATACATAAGTAAAACACGTTTGTTAATATGTCCTTACTCATCCTCAAGGAATAATAATCTAAAATAATGCATATTGTCGTAAGTATCTGTTTTATATCTAAAAAATAACAGTATACTCCTATGAAACTCATCGTTTAAGTATTCAAAAAGTTATAAATAATTAAAGATCCTGGTATTTTTTCCGAAAACATCAATGAAAGCAAATTCTTAAGTGACACAAAGCCACATTTTTACTACAGTATGGACAATGTTATTAATAAGACAAATACAACAAAAACGCTAGATATGTCGAATTATGGGCACATTACGCATCCGGGACTAGTTCGCGATCACAACGAGGATAATTACCTCGTTGATGAAGAACTTGGACTTTGGGTGGTTGCAGACGGCATGGGTGGGCACGCTTGCGGTGAGGTTGCTAGCCAGATTGCAGTCGACCTGATTCATGACAAAATATCTAATGGTTCCACATTACAAGAAGCCGTAGCGTTCTCACATGAAATAGTCTTAATGGCTGCAGATCAACGTATGGGCCTACCGGGCATGGGATCAACAGTTGTAGCCGCGCTCTTCCACCCCGACCACTGTGAGATCGCATGGGTAGGTGATAGCCGCGCCTATCTATGGGAGCAAGGCAAGCTAAGACAGGTTTCACGTGATCACTCCTATGTTCAACAAATGCTAGACTCAGGCAGCATCAGTCAAAGCGAAGCCATTGTTCACCCTCATCGAAATGTAATTACGCAAGCTATTGGCGCTGATGACCTGGAACACGTTGAGGTAGGCATTACGCGTATACCGACTTATAAAGACCAAACCATTCTTTTATGCAGTGATGGCCTCACTGATGAAGTTAGGGATGAAGCTATCGCTTCTGTTTTAAGTTCTAATCATGACATAAAAGAAAAAACATCCCAGTTACTGGAACTTGCATTAGCAGAAGGTGGCGGCGACAACATTACGATATTATTGATCGCTACACCTGATCATGCAGAACCTCGGCCGGATAATATATAACCATTCTATTTATAGTTTTTCAATTTAACTTGTATCCTTATCTTTTGCTTTCTTTTCATTCCCTGGGATCTTAGGGTCATCATCATCCATTAAAATTCGGTGTGCTGGCCCCTCAAGATCCTCATACTGACCATCACGAACAGACCAGATAAACAACCAGATAGCTGCACCAAGAAACAACACCCCAACAGGTATAAGCAAGTAAAGTATATTCATAGATTCGAATACTAACAGTTAATCGTTCGTCAATCTTATCGCATTGATAACAACAACCAATGAGCTGATTGACATGCCAATTGCAGCCATCCAGGGTGCAATCAAACCCATCGCAGCCAGTGGCAATGCCAATAAATTATATGACAAAGCCCAACCAAGGTTTTGCTTAATAACCGTCAATGTACGCCTCGACATTTTTATACCATCTACAATATGAGGCAATTGTTCTGACAACAACACCATGTCTGCACTCGCGTGTGCAATTTGCGATCCCTCGCCCATAGCTATAGATACTTGTGCCGCTGCAAGCACAGGCGCATCATTCACACCATCACCTACCATAACGACAACCTCACCTTTCTGCTGCAATGCTTGAATATGTTGTAATTTTTGTTCAGGCAACATTGAGGCATAAGCATGTTTAATATTTAACTGACCAGCAACAGCATCAACAACTGCTTCTTGATCTCCACTTAAAAGGGACACTGACAAACCCATAGTATGAATTGCAGCAACTGCATCTTTAGCATTTTCACGCACAACATCATTTAAAATAAATAATGCCAACATGTTGCTCTCATCACCCAGTACAACAACACTTTGCTGTTGCTGAAGACTATCATGTTTTACCATCTGCCCGTTCAGTTCAGTTACAAAATCAGGTTTCCCTACACGATAACGTTTACCATCAACGACCGCTTGAATCCCTTGCCCGGTTACAGCCAGGGCCTGCTTAGATTTTTTTATTTCTGTAGCCGCATCAATAATTGCTTTCGCAATGGGATGCTCAGAATTTTTTTCCACTGCAGCTGCAATGCCCAATAAGCTTTCTTTTGATTCTCCGTTTAAACTAATCACCTGCTGGCATTCCAAACGACCATAAGTTAAGGTGCCCGTTTTATCAAAAATAATATGCGTGGCTTTTGCCAAGGTTTCCAGAGCGTGTCCTCGTGTTGTCAATAATCCTTTACGTGTTAAGTGTCCAGTCGCCGCTACAAGTGCTGCGGGGGTAGCCAGTGATAATGCGCATGGGCATGTCACCACCAGAACTGACAATGTAATCCAGAATGCATTATCAGGATCATGTTTCCACCAATAAATTGCCACCAAACTGGCCATTAATAGAATAGCGCCGACAAACCAACCCGCTACTCGATCAGCTATCTGCGATAATCTTGGTTTTTCGGTTTGCGCACGATCCAGTAAACGCACAATAGATGATAAAACGGTATCTTCGCCTACATGACTAATGCGCATTAGAACAGGGCTCTCAACATTGACACTACCGCCAATCAATTTACTACCGACCAGATGCAAAACAGGTATACTCTCTCCTGTTAATAACGACTCATCAACAGAACTGCTACCTTCAATAATCACTCCATCTGCTGGCACGGTTTCACCAGGTTTAATCTTTACAATGTCATCTATCTGCAACTCTGCCGCACTAACAACCACCTCGTCACCGTTAGTAATACGCGTTGCAGTAACAGGCAATAAACGTATCAATTCTTCTGCGGCCTGTCCTGCTCTGTGTCTCGCCATCATTTCGAGATACCGTCCAGAAAGCAAAAAGAATGTAAACATGGTTACAGAATCAAAATAAACAGCCCCTGTATCCGTTACTGTCGCCCACACACTTGAAAGAAATGCAGCTCCAATCGCTAATGACACCGGTACATCCATACCCAATTGAGAGCGCTTTAAATCACGCCACGCAGATTTGAAAAAGACAGATGATGAATAAAAAATAACTGGAATACAGATCAATAAACTGACCCAGCGCATAAAATGTTGAATGCCGGCATCCATACCCTGTGACTCGCCTGCATACAATGCAACAGCTAACATCATCACCTGCATTGCACCAAGACCCGCAACAGCAAGCCTGCGTAGTGCTTTTGACCTCTCTTTTTTCTGAACTTTTTCTTGTCGCCCAGGATCAAATGGATGGGCAATATAACCAATATCAGTTATTGCTTTAAGAATTTGACTAAGATGAATTTTAGAATCATCCCATTTAACTATTGCACGACGAGTAGAATAATTTATTCGGAATTCGGAAACACCCGATAACGACATAACATGCCTTTCGTTCAACCAGACACATGCCGCACAAACTATCCCTTCAAGAATTAATGAAGCCTGATGAGATTTTCCTTCATCTGTCTTAACAAAATCTTTCTGTAATTCAGGTTTATCATATAATGACAGGCTCTCCAGAACTCCATCCAATGCCTGCTGGGGGTTCTGTGATTTTTCTGTGCGAAATTGATAAAAATTGGTTAACCCGTTATCAACGATAGCTTGCGCTACTGCCTGACATCCAGGGCAACACATAGATCTATTTTCATTATCTATATGAACCTTGTAGTCGGAACCAGGGGGGACAGGTAAATCACAGTGATAACAATTAGTCATTATTTATAAGATACAAGATAAAAGGCAAAACATACAAGCTCTTTCACGCCAGAACTTTTATCAATTTTTTCCTATCTGAGTTGAAGCCTGCAATTCAAAACTTTCGTCACCATACAACATACTTATATTTAAATTCCAGTGCCCCGGTGACAACAATACAATCTTTGTCTGATAAATACCGGGCTCAACCTCTACCATCTTAAATCCAATATCATCATGACTATTTGCGGCCCGCATAAAACGACCTTTCATACTCAGGCCTCTAACTAGTTTTCCTATCGAGTCTTCTACCATGATTTGAAATACGCCATTCTCGCCGGCGACTGGTGTTTTCTTTAACCATCCCTTGCGTATTTTCCAGCCTCGCTTTTCAAGCAATTCAAGTTGTCGCAAATATTGATTATATCGGCTTTCTTTTTTATGATAATTATTGTGCATAACACCTGGGAATAACGTGCTAATTTTTTCAGAATTCATGTGTTCAGGAACAATTATTTCTTGCAGACCTTTAGGCAGCCCTTCTTTTGACAAGGTCACAAATACAGAATCTATTATCAAAACAAAAATAAAGAAGCTGACAATAATAGCAGGCGCCCAATGAAACCATTTCACCGGCAGATTATCACCATTATTTAATTTTATTTTTTCTCTATGATTAAATAAAACACCCAATATATATGCCGTCATAAAAAACACAGTTACATTCAACGCCAACACGTCTGTGCCCGGCCAGTAAATTAATGCCACGGGTGCATACAATGCCAACGCCAACAATCCAATTATAAACCCTGACTGCTTGGCATTTAATGGCGTAAACCTATAAAACAACATATAAAATATCAGTAATACCAAGATACCGGCAGGAATTGTTAATGTCATTTCTGTCATCGTGAAGCCTTGTCCCGCATTGTAAACAAAGCGTTCTTTATTTCTTCAATTCGTGTCTCGCCTACTTTACCTGTCACAACAAATCTAAATGGTATTTGTGCTGATACTCCAGGGCGCACAGGAACTCTCACTCTGACATAAAGACTTATTGATGATAACGGGTCAATTTTCAGCGCAGTTAATTTACCCATATCAATCACCGCATTATCCATACCTTTTATCTTCAAATCGATATCCATAGGAAACTGAGTTTTATTATTTAGTTTAATATCATAACTATTCTGCAACGCTCCATCTGATAACAAGACATATAAGGGGTTTCTGACTTGTGTAACAGCCACTGATAACAAATTTTTTGTCATCACGCTCCACACTAGGCCGCCAATCGCGATACCTAATACAATCGCATAAGCTATATTTTTTGCTTTTAATAAATTAGTTCTCTTGCCTTTTAACTCATTATCTGACGCATATCGAATCAAGCCTCTAGGCCATACAAGTTTATCCATCACCGTATTACAGGCATCAATACACAACGCACAGGACACACAGGACATTTGTATGCCATCCCGAATATCTATCCCGGTTGGGCATACCTGAACACAAAAACCACAATCTATACAATCACCTACTTCCCGATCCTGTCTTTCTTGTTTTGTTTTTAACCCTTTACTGAGTTTTGCCCTGCCTGATACTCCCTCACCACGATTTTCATCATAAGCAACAATAAGACTGTCTTGATCAAACATAATACTTTGGAACCGCGCATAAGGGCACATGTAGGTACATACTTGTTCTCGCGCCATACCCGCCATAACATAAGTTGTCAGCGTCAAAAACAAGGTGGTTGCATAAGCAGGGAAAGGCGCCTGACCACGAAAGAACTGCTCGATCAGCTCATAAGCATCGGCCCAATAAAAAGTAAACGTAAGTCCTGTTACAAAAGATACCAACAGCCATAACAAATGCGTGATGATTAATTTACGTATTTTTTCTGCATTCCAAGGCATCTTGGCCAATCGAATTCGTGCTGGACGCTCACCTTGAACGATACGCTCTATAAGAATATAGATGTCTGTCCATAATGTTTGAAAACAAAAATAACCACAGAATACACGCCCAGCAATAGCTGTAACAAAAAACAGTAAAAATGCAGCTATCATCAATATCACTGCAAGCCAGAAGATATCCTGAGGGTTTACGATCATACCAAATAGATAAAATAGTCGATCGTGTATATCAAACATTACAGCTTGACCTTCACCTGATTCACGCTCCCATCGCATCCAGGGTAAAATAAAGTAGACGGTATAGGCTAAAATCAAAATAGACCACTTCAGGTTACGAAATCGCCCTTGTACCGATCGTGGGTAGATCGGTATTCGCCCTTCAAATAATACCAGTTGTTCTTGCTGATCCGACATAATTAATATTTGCAACGACCTTAAAAGCAAAACGGGTTCAGGAAAGCTCCTGAACCCGTTAAGTATTTCTGAAACAAAATTCAGTCTGGTGAAAATGCACCAACCAAGTTATATTTATTCAACTTACCAATTATTTACCGCCACCGAGCTCATGAACATAAATAGTAAGTACTTTAATCTCCGCTTCACTTAAACGGGTTTTCCATTTGGGCATTTCACGACGAATCCCATTTCTTATTATTTCTCTAACAGCTTGTCGTTTAGCCTCAGGTGTTTTCTTAGATGACATTTTCGCGACTGTCCAGATACTATCTGTCAGGTTTGCCGCACCAACTGATGTCAGACCTATTCCTTCGGTTGTATGACAATAATGGCAACCACCGCCTTGACCATTAAATAACACACCGCCTCGTTTAGCCGTATCTTCGTCAACTTGCATTCCAGACAGGCTCATTACGTACTCAACCAGATCATCCATTTGCGAATCAGTAAAAGTCTTTTTAAACCCTGGCATGTATCCACTACGACCCGACTCTATCGTCGTTTGTATTGCATTTAAACTTCCACCCCATAACCAGTCATCATCAACAAGATTCGGAAACAATCCAGTAACGCCAGCTCCACCCATGCCATGACAAGCCGCACAGTTATCTTCAAATAATATTTTTCCAACTGATCGCGTAAACTGAATCATCTTTGGGTCAGCAACAATATCCTCATAACTTGTTGCCATCAATTCTTTCATATATTTTCTCTGCTTAAGAGCCTCATCACCTTCCTGGAGATCTTTCATTAATAATGCTCGCGTATTCCAATGCGTTGTTACTTCTTTGCCATCTACTTTATATGTAATGCTGTTCAATCCACCCTTGGTGTAGGTATCACCCACAGGCCAGGCTGGATAAAAGAACCAATACACTACAGCGAATACTACCGTTGCATAAAAACCCCATAGCCACCATGTTGGCAATGGATTGTTAAATTCCTGTATATCACCATCCCATGCATGACCGGTTGTTTGTACTGAACTAGTCTGATTCTTGTCTTGTTTAACTTCACTCATCTTGCTTACCTTTTACTGAGCTTTTATATTCATCATGCTCTTCATCTTGGAATGGAATATTCTTGTATTCCTCCAGTCTCTCACCACGTTTTTTACTTGAGTATAAATACAAAACAATAAGACAAAAAAATGTAAAAAACAGCAATAAAGCAAAAATTTTGCTATTTTCTAGATGTGTAAACCATTCAAAAAATTGACTCATACTTTATACCTTCACGAAGATCGATTAGCGAAACTCAGAGAAGTGTCCTTCTTTATATCCCTTAAAATCTACCATCGTGCCTAACATTTGTAGATATGCAACGATCGCATCCATTTCAGTCAACCTTGTTTTATCTCCATCAAAATTACCTGTCTCAGCTTGTTTTATCAGATTATTTTCTGCGTAATTTATGTCTAACTGATCAGCAACACTTTTACCAAAACGTTTTACATTAGCTACATATTCTTCATCTGTTTCTGAATAAGGGACTCCCACTCGCTTTTGTGCTTTCATTCTCGCAGTTACATCTGAGTAATTGAGTTTATTCTTTTTCAACCAAGGGTAATTTGGCATAATCGAATCCGGCATAACTGATCGCGGCTTAATTAAATGCTGCGTATGCCATTCATTTGAATATTTTTTACCTACACGCGCCAGATCAGGACCCGTTCTTTTTGACCCCCATTGAAACGGGTGATCAAATTGTGATTCCGCAGCTAATGAATAATGCCCATAGCGTAAATGTTCATCTCGAAATGGTCGGATCATTTGCGAATGACACAAAAAACAACCCTCACGTACATAAATATCACGCCCATAACTTTCTAGTGGCGTGTAAGGATGAATAGCATCTGTACCATCTGCTTTTCTCACTTGCTCAACTGTTTCATTAATAAAAAACAATGGAACAATCTCAACCAACCCACCAATACTAACTACAATTAGTGTCAATGCTATTAACAGGCCTGCATTAATCTCTATACTTTCATGCTTGAACTTCATTCTTCTAAGCTCCTATACCTATATTCTTTTTCAGGCTCGCGCCATTTTCTCGGCGATTTTAGCTTCAAGTTCAGCTGCTTCACGTTTACCCTGTGAAATAGTTCGATAAATGTTGTATGCCATCAAAATAACACCTGCTACGAAAAACATACCACCAACTGCTCGCCATATGTATGGCTGATGTAAAAACACAACCGTCTCAATAAAGCTATATTTCAGATTTCCGTAATCATCAAAAGCGCGTAAAAATAATCCTTGTCCAATACCTGCTATCCACATAGACGTGATATATAAAACTATCCCGATAGTCGCTAACCAGAAATGTGTATAAATTAAACGTAGGCTATAAATCTTTGTTGCGTATAAACGCGGAATCATATGATACATGGAGCCGAATGAAATCATCGCTACCCAACCAAGCGCTCCGGAATGAACATGACCTATTGTCCAATCTGTATAATGAGATAACGCATTAACACTCTTCAGTGACATCAGCGGCCCCTCAAAAGTAGACATGCCGTAAAATGAAAGCGCTGCAATCATGAATAACATAATTGGGTCTGTGCGTAATTTATCCCATGCACCGGATAACGTCATAATTCCGTTTATCATTCCACCCCATGATGGTAGTAACAGCATAATTGAGAATGATGCGGCCAATGTTGATGTCCAGTCAGGCAGTGCTGTCCAGTGAAGATGATGCGCGCCCGCCCACATGTATAAAAAGACTAATGCCCAGAAATGAATGATTGATAATCGATACGAATAAACAGGCCGACCAGCTTGTTTTGGCACAAAATAGTACATCATTCCCAGGAATGCTGCCGTAAGAAAGAAACCTACTGCGTTATGCCCATACCACCATTGTGTCATGGCATCCTGAACACCCGAAAATGCACCGTAAGATTTCATTGAAAATAAACCAACTGGAACGGCAAGGTTATTAAAAATATGCAGAATGGCGGTTACCAGAATAAACGCCATAAAAAACCAGTTAGCTACATAAATATGCGGCTGTGTACGCTGACGAATTGCTTGAATATACAACACTAGGTACGCCACCCACACTACCACGATTAATATGTCTATAGGCCATTCAAACTCAGCATACTCACGACCTTGAGAATATCCCAACATATAACTTAAGGCACCAGAGACAATAATTATCTGCCAGCCCCAGAATGTAAACGTTGCTAAACCATTGCTAAACAAACGAACCTGACAGGTTCTTTGAACAATATAATAAGATGTTGCAAATAAAGCACTGCCACCAAAACCAAAAATAACCAATGTCGTATGGACAGGACGTAAGCGACCAAATGTAATTTCTGGTATATCAAAATTTAATGCGGGAAAGGCCAGTTCGAGAGCAATATAAACGCCAACTGACATACCGATTATGCCCCAAATTAATGACATCACTGCAAATTTACGGATTATTGCGTAGTTATATTGCTCGTTCGAAGCACTTACTTGTGCCATACCATCGCCTCATATTTTTGCTTATTTGAACAAAGACCATATAAATCAAAAGGATATGAATTTTTGGCCATAAAACCAGTATATTATAATATACTTATTAATATCTATTCAAGATCAGTACAACATATAAACAACGGACAAAGCATTTGGAACTTAAGTCGTAATGAATAAAAAGTGTAGACGAATAAACATCTTTTGCACCAGAATAAGCCATTTAGACTTTAAATTACTCGGGAAATAACACCATGCATCGATCCACATTGATTCTACTAAGCTGTCTTTTTCTCTTTGCCTGTAGTGAAGAACAACAAAATAAACTATCAAGACTAGGTGTCACCTGGCTGGAGGGTGACTATAAAATTACTTACGCCGATGGTAGCCATGTCAAAAGCTGGGTAGTCAGAGATGGCAAGGTAACCTCTGAACCTGATAAAGGCTATTATTACTTCTGGTCAATGATCAATGGGAAAAAGCGCTATGTACAAACGCCTATTGCTCGCTCATATATAGAAGAAATCGAATAATATTAAATCCTATTGCGTCCTTTATAATACAGGCAAGAATAAAAAGCTGTTTTTTTCAATCCTTATGAAAACAGGGACTGTATTAAAGGAATATAGTGATCAATCAACAAAAAGGCAAAAATGCCCATTAAATATAATATTGAAAAACCAAATGTCTTCATCGCTATTTTACCATCTTCAAGTCGCATCAGCTGAATAGCGTAAAAGAGAAACCCTAAGCCTAATGCCAATGCACCACCTAGGTAGAAAACCCCGCTCATACGTGTTGCAAACGGCAAAACACTCACTGCCAACAGTAATATGGTATAAAACAAAACATGTAATCGCGTAAATTCAATACCGTGCGTTACAGGTAGCATTGGTATATCTACTTTCGCGTATTCATCGCGACGATGAATTGCGAGCGCCCAAAAATGAGGCGGGGTCCAGATAAAAATAATTAGGAACAATAATAAAGCGTGTGGATCAACTGAGTTCGTAACGGCTACCCATCCTAAAACAGGAGGCGCGGCTCCAGCTGCCCCACCAATCACTATATTCTGTGGCGTAGCGCGCTTTAAATACATGGTATAAACAACGGCATAACCTATCAGTGAAGCAAACGTTAACCATGCTGTTAATTGATTAACCAAAAACCACAAAATAGCTAAACCAATAATCCCGATTGCGAATGCGAATATTAATGCATTGCGAATAGGCATACTTCCTTGTGGTAATGGCCGACTTTGTGTTCGCGCCATAACCTCATCTACTTTTTGATCGACAACCTGATTTATAGCAGCTGCTGACGCCGATGCTAAACCAATACCAACCGAAGCGTAAATGACTATCAACCAAGGGATATCTTCTGTTACTGGCACAGCTAGGAACATTCCTATCACTGCAGTAAAAACCAGCAACATTACAACTTTAGGCTTGGTTAGCTCATAGTAATCAGCCCATTGTATTTTTTTTCCGCTCATTGATTTGCTCTTGCTATATTTAATTATTTTCGTAATTGACTATTCTTCATAAGCTTAGCCATATCACCTTGCATACCTTTAGCTAAACCAAGAATAGAATCTTTTTCCATTCCCTCAAGTTTCTTCACTTTTACCTTTTCTTCTTTGTAATGCATCATTACTTTCGAATCTGGATCAACAATATATATCGCATTAGAAGTAAAAGGGTCTTGTTTATCCTCGGTCGCAAAGGTCTTTTGCATTAAAGCTCTTTGCTCATCACTATTTAATAATACGGTGCGCATACTTGGAAACTTCGCTAGCGTATCACGCATTCCATCATTCACTTTTCCAGATGCGATTACAAATAAACGCTTCATTCTTGAAACTTCTTTACCCTGACTTAAACGAACATTTTTAATAATCATTAGATGGTCAAAACAAGTTCTATCACATTCACCGGTATTAAAATAAACATACGTCCATTTCTTTTCAAAAATATCCGCAGGTAACGATTTGCCATTAACATCAATTAACCCTGTCACAGGAAGCTTTACTGGCTTCATTAGCGTGCCGTAGTTAGATGTTCCCATTGACCTAACTAAATCAGGAAAATAATTAAACACCACCCAGGCTGAAACCATCGGTGCGATAAGTATTAAAACAAGAAAAGGGACTGATAAACGTGATAACCATGACTTTTTTACACTTGTGTTCAACTTCTTTCTCCAGAATCCAGTTCCCGTGTGGATCGCTTAATTGATAATATTAAATACATGATGACAACCAACACTGTTAGAGCCAGCCATTGTAACGCATATCCCATGTGTTTTTCAGGAGGCATTCTATTTTTCATTTGAAATTGCTGCTTCCAGTCTCTCGTTAGACCAAAATCATTACCTTTAGTCTGGTAAACAATATAAGGCAAGAAGCTAAATCCCGTCTCTTTCTCTAACCAGTGCAAATCAATATACGTTAGTCGTTTTGGCCAGATCATTCCTGACTCACCAGGCTCGCCAACTTTCATTCCTACAACTGGTATTTTTGCAGCCTTTCCTTGGATTTTTACTACTTTCTCAGGTCCTGGTAAATCAGGAATAAAACGTCGGTCAGCGCCCTGCTGCACCCAGCCTCTTACAATAAGAATATAAGTGTTGCTGCCACGCAATCGTAATGGTGTAAAAACATGATAACCAGGCTTACGGTTATGCTTTTGATTATCAAGTAAAATTTGCTTTTCTAGAACCAGGTCACCGCTCACCTCGACATCTCGGTATATCATTTTAGTTAGATTATTATCGCTTGGTCTAATGTTAACAACGTCCTGAGCGACATTTTGCTGCTTTAAATCTTCTATCGCTTCTTTTTCTTTGGCTCTATCCATCTGCCATGTAGCAAGAAATAAACCCAAGGGTACCAGCAGCAATAACACAACAAATAGCGACCACCTGAATTGAAATTCATATTGGCCTATTTGTATTTTTTTAGCTGGCATAGAATCAATTCTCTTCAGATATAAATAGCGTTATAATCACAGGCCGTTATTCTAAACCAAAGTGTTGTTAATATGTTCAAAATACTGGTTGTTTTCTTATTAATTATGATTATCTCCAGCCTGTTTTCAGGCATGTATTACATGATGAAGGATAAAGGCAAGACAGACCGCGCTGTAAAAGCACTAACGTGGAGAATTGGCATATCCGTTTCCTTGTTTGCTCTACTACTCATCGGCGCCCAGACTGGCCTCATACAACCACACGGCGTCTAAATAAAGCAATACTCACAAGCGTTAAATATTTTAGTCAAAAAAAATGCGCTGCCAGTTTCCTGACAGCGCATTTTTAATAACTAATTATCTCTTATACTAACCAGTATACAAAGATAAACAGACCCAACCAGACTACGTCAACGAAATGCCAGTACCAGGCAGCCGCTTCAAATGCAAAATGATTTTCTTCTGTAAAGTGACCCTTCATGCTTCTCAGTAAAACAACTGTCAGCATAATCGCACCTATTGTTACATGTAGACCATGGAAACCAGTCAACATATAGAACGTACTTCCATACGCTCCTGATGTAAGCTTCAGGTTCAACTCACCATACGCATGCATGTATTCCCATGCTTGCAATCCTACGAAAGTGAAACCTAAAGCAACAGTCAGGAATAATCCCATAATTAACTGTCCACGGCTTTCTTTCTTAAGCCCCCAGTGTGCCCAGGTAACTGTCACACCAGACATCAACAGGATCAATGTATTAATCGCAGGTAGACCCCATGCGCCCATTACTTGATAGTCTCCACCGACATTGGCAGGACCGTTTGTAGGCCACGCTGCTTCATATGCTGGGTACAACCATTCATGAGTAGAAACGTTGTTACCACCACCACCTAACCAGTCTATAGAATACATTCTCATGTAATAAAGCGCGCCAAAGAAGGCTGCAAAAAACATAACTTCAGAGAAAATAAACCATACCATCCCCATACGGAATGAACGGTCTACCTGGGCATTATACATACCACTTTCACTTTCTTTAATGACTGTCCCGAACCAACCAAACAACATAACAGTCAAAATGCCAAACCCAATGTACATTGCAGCAAGACTGCCCATTGGATCACCTGCATTGACAGGTAATGCCATTGCAAAACCGCCCGTTGTCACGAACAACCCGATTGATCCAACTGCAGGCCAATGACTTGGTTCTGGGACGTAATATCCACCATGCGTACTAGACATAGTTACCCCTCTCTCTTATTTATATTATATGTAAAATTCAAAAAAATATTTTTAATAACAATTATTTGCTCGCATATTTATCTGCATTAAAGAATGTATAGGATAATGTCACTTCCTTTATATTCTTTGGCAGATCAGGTTCAAGCATAAATAGTACTGGCATTGTTTTTGTTTCCCCAGACTTCAACAACTGCTGGGTATAACAAAAACATTCAGTCTTTTTAAAATAACGCGCCGCCTCTACTGGTGACACACTATATACAGCCTGACCCACTACATCAGAACCTGATAAATTCTGTGCAAAGTAATTTACCTTTTTTAATTCACCCGGATGCAATTTAACTTCTTTTACTTCCGGCTTAAAACCCCATGGTAGCTTGGTATTAACAATCGAGCTAAACGTCACTCTTACCACTCGACTTTTGTCAATATCTACCTTAGCCGCCTCTGCCATTGCCACCTGCTCGGTTTGTCCATTCAAACCAAATGAGTCACAAATCAAATCGTACAACTTAGGTAATGCTACAAATCCAAAAAAGAACATGGCGACAACAATCAGAACAGTCTTTCTAACTATACGACTATTGGCCGCTTGTAAATCTTTGTTAGGCATTAACGATTAGCCTGCATTACAAAAAACAAAACATAAATTGCTACAACGATTACCGCTAAAACAATTATTGTCCTTATGGCCTTTCGTTTCTGAACTGTTGTTACTTCATTCATTCAAGCTACGCCTGTTTCTATAAAATTAACTATAAAATTAACTATAAAAACAGGCGACTCCTTATTTTACTTCTGGTGCTTCGTTGAAGCTGTGATAAGGAGCGGGTGATGGTAACGTCCATTCCAGACCGTGTGCACCTTCCCAAACCTGATCAGTCGCTTTCTCGCCACCCTTGATACACTTGATAACAAGCGCCAGCAATATTAACTGTGAGAAGCCGAAGATAAATGCACCAATACTTGATATCGCATTAAAATCAGCGAACTGTAATGGGTAGTCTGAGTAGCGACGTGGCATACCAGCAAGACCTGTGAAATGCATTGGGAAGAATGTCATATTCATACCAATCATTGTCATCCAGAAATGCAGCTTACCCAATGTTTCGCTGTACATGTTACCTGTCCATTTTGGCAGCCAGTAGATTACGCCAGCGAAGATACCTGTTAAGGCACCTGATACCAATACATAGTGGAAATGTGCAACAACAAAATAAGTATCGTGATACTGGAAGTCAGCCGGAGCAACACCTAGCATCAAACCAGTGAAACCACCCAGAGTAAACAGGAAGACAGTACCGATTGCCCACAACATAGGGGTTTCAAAGGTCATTGACCCTTTCCACATGGTTGTCGCCCAGTTAAATACTTTAACGCCTGTTGGAACCGCGATCATGATGGTTGCAAACATAAAGTACAACTCACCTGCCACTGGCATACCAACTGTGAACATATGATGCGCCCATACAATAAATGAAAGGAATGCAATTGATGCAGTCGCATAAACCATTGACGCATAACCGAATAGCTTCTTACGTGCGAACGTTGGGATAATCTCTGAGATTACACCGAAAGCTGGCAAAATCATGATATAAACTTCAGGGTGCCCAAAGAACCAGAATACATGCTGGAACAATACTGGATCACCACCACCAGCCGCATCGAAAAAGCTAGTACCGAAATATTTATCCGTTAACATCATGGTTACAGCGCCTGCCAATACTGGCATTACCGCAATCAGCAAGAACGCTGTGATCAACCATGTCCATACGAACATTGGCATTTTCATCAATGTCATTCCTGGTGCGCGCATATTCAGGATAGTTGCGATGATGTTAATAGAACCCATGATTGATGAGAAACCTAACAGATGGACGGCAAATACAAAGAACGCAAGCTTGTCATACTGACCTGAAAGCGGCTCGTAGAAAGTCCAACCAAATGCTGGCCCTTGGCCAGACATGAAGTCATTACCCATGAACATTGGTGCTACTAATAAAGTAGCCGCACCTGGAAGAATCCAGAAACTCCAGTTATTCATACGCGGCAGTGCCATATCTGGAGCACCGATCATCATTGGTACCTGCCAGTTAGCTAAACCAACAAAGGCAGGCATGATTGCACCGAATACCATGATTAGGCCATGCAAGGTCGTCATCATATTAAAGAAATTAGGATCAACTATCTGCATACCTGGTTGGAATAACTCAGCACGAATAACCAGTGCCATTGTTCCGCCCAGCAAGAACATAATAAAGCTGAACCACAGATACAGAGTACCGATGTCTTTATGATTAGTTGTAAACAACCAACGTTTGATACCCGTTGGATGCTCTTCGTGATGTGCGTCGTGTGTCATTGTTTCACTCATTTTATTATCCTCCTCGCTCCCTTATCGGGCAGCCTTAACATCGGCTGGTTGTACGATAGAGGCAGTGTTACCCCATGAATTACGCTCATAGGTGATTACCGCTGCCAGCTCAAGGTCATTCAGCTGATTGCCGTATGCGCCCATAGCAGTGCCTGGCTTACCTTTTACTACGATATCCGTATGAGCCGCTGCTGGACCGTTAGCAATTGCGCTGCCTGCTAGTTTAGGAAATACTGCTACACCCTCACCTTTGGCACCATGACAACCAAAGCAACCGCCTTTGCCGCTGTAGATTTCAGCGCCCTTAGCCATTAACTCATCTTTACTCCAAACCTTGTCAGATGCTGCTTCTGCTGCTGCTGCGTCTGAAGCTGTTTTCTGCGCTGCAAGCCATGTGTCATACTCGGCTTGCTCAACAACCTTAATAACGATAGGCATAAACGCGTGATCTTTACCACAAAGCTCAGCACACTGACCGCGATAGGTTCCAGTCTTCTCAGGCATTGACCATGTTTCATTTACATAACCTGGAATCGCATCTTTCTTCATAGCGAATTTAGGAATCCAGAATGAATGGATAACATCATCAGACGTTACAAGGAAACGTACCTTCTTATTAACAGGGATGACTAGCTCATTATCGACTTCAAGTAAATAATTTTCGATCTTAGTAACATCTACACCTGAATCTTTCTGACGAGCCTTATTGTGGTCTGCGTTCAAAGAACTTAAGAAGCTAACACCGTTTTCATATTCGTACTTCCATTTCCACTGCAGGCCTGTCACCTTAATCGTAAGGTCGGCATTAGATGTGTCTTCAATCTTCAGCAATGTTGATGTTGCGGGTACTGCAACTGCAATCAGAATAATGAATGGGATAATTGTCCAAAGCACTTCCACTGTAGAGCTTTCGTGAAAGTCTGATGCTACGGCACCCTTTGATTTACGGTGTGAAATGATTGAATAAATCATCATACCGAATACAACAATACCGATGGCTACGCAGATCCAAAAGACCAGCATATGCAGATCATAGATCTCACGACCAATGGCGGTTACAGGTTCCTGGAAATTAAGTTTGTATTCCGCAAGGGCTGAACTCATGCCCCCCAGCAACAAACCTAATAGAACCAGGCCTTTTGTCATTATATTATTATGCTTAAACGACATGCCGTTCTAACTCCTCAGTCTAAGTTTTAGTTTTAAATCTTCCAAAAAATCTAATTTGTTAGCTTCCAATGCAACTACTTTGTGAATTCGACATGCCTATTTGCAGCATTCTCGAATAGTAATGGGCGATGATGCTACCGCATGCGACATAATGTCGCAATTAAATTTGGAGTTTTACCTCATAATCTGAGCTTATGTTAGATTATTAGCTAATCCTTATATTGATCTAATATTTATGATGTAATCAGCTTTATTATATATAAAAATCAGATAGTTATATATAAATTAATTCTTGATTGTATTACATAGGTATAAATTCATTTCATAGAAAACGTAAAAAATAGCATGATTTTAAGTGATATTTAATACCGGTATATATAATTTCACATCAATTAACTGTAAATCTATTGATTGATTGTAAAATCACATAGTTATTAATTACTTAAATATTAATAGCATCAAAATAACCCGATATCCGCTGCACATCAATTGACCTCTGATAAGGTATTTTCGCTAATAAAGGAGCTTTGATTCGCTGCTGAATCGCTTCAATATTCTCGTTTGAATTCAGCATATTTTCTTCAACAATGTTTGCAACCCAGCCCATGCAGTCGAGGCCTGATTGACATATCGCATCATACGTTAACATTGCATGATTAATTGCCCCCAAACGAACTCCAACAACCAGAACAACAGGCAAATTCAATTTAATCGCAAGGTCTGCTACTGTCTGTTTTTCATTTATCGGCACCTGCCAACCTCCTACACCTTCTACAATCACGTAATCCATACCGACTTCTAATTGTTTAAAGTTTTCAAGGATCACATCAAAATTAATACCTACCTCTAACTCCGCAGCGATTAAATGCGGTGCAACAGGTGGCTCAAATGCATAGGGGTTAACAAGATCATAGCTTTGAACAAAGGAACTGTTTTCGATTAATGCCTCAGCATCTTCATTACGCAAACCCTGCTCAGTTAGCTCACATCCTGATGCAATTGGCTTCATTCCCTGCGCCCTAAAACCCATTTGTTTTAATTTTTCTAACATGGCACAGCTGATAACCGTCTTACCGATGCCGGTATCTGTACCCGTTATGAATATACCTTTAGTCATAACGGACAGGTTAATAGTGCCGAGCGAAAGATACAAGACTTAGCTTATAACGTGAAAATGCACACGCATCTATCGCGTTGACCTGAATGAAACATTTTTGACTAATACGGGTTTTAGTCTAGAAAGTATTCGTGCCTCACGAAACAACCCTGATGCAGCACCATTAGCTTGTAATGAAATCGCATTATTAAAACTGGCAATTAAATCAATAGAAGCACCAGAAGATGTATCCAAGGCAGGTTTAGATGAAGTACACCAACTTGGCTGGAGTAAACGTGAAATTTTTGATGCTGTAGCACAAGTGACTAATAACCGAGTATTTAATTACATCTTACGCACATTCAATATTGAGTATCAGGGAGTCTTTGGATAATTAACAACATCATAATCAATACCATATAAAATCAAAGAGGCCAACAATAACGCTTGCCTCTTAATTTAAGTAACTTCTTACACACGACTAATCAAATTCAACATTCACTGATCCTGAATCAAACTTCGCCTGACCTTTCCATGCATGCCCATAAACCACTTCATAACTCGCTGGTAATTTAGCATTAGCATCACGCCATGTTTCGTATGCAGCCTGCATTTTTTTATAATCGCTTTTAGCCGTCAGGTGACGCGAACGATCTTGCAATGCATTAGTAGCACCTATGGCACGCAAATCAGTTACTAACGAATTGACACTCTCATATGTCAAGGTAAATGTTTCAACATCCATTACAGGCTCAGCCATTTTTGCATGAAGTAACATGTCACCTATATCATGCATATCCAGGAACGGGCTAACGTGCCCTTTTTCATCTACCTGCGCCCAGCTATATCGCAATTCTTTTAATGTATCAGGCCCAAAAGTTGTAAACATCAATAAACCGCCCGGCTTAAGCACTCTCATGAATTCAGACAATGTAGACTGAAGGTCATTACACCACTGTATAGTTAAACTGGAAAACAGCATATCCACACTGTTATCTGCGACAGGTAAATATTCAGCATCACCACATACTAACATTGGCGATTTGAAAAACCGTTTATACCAAGGCAAGCTATCACTTCTGTTTTGCAGCATACCCAATGATAAATCCAGTTCAATAATACTCGCTTGCTTGTAACGGTCTCTTAATCCTTGTGCCACAAAGCCTGTTCCCGCACCTACATCTAAAATAGTATTTGGCTGTAATGTTATAAAATCTAACCTTTCCAGCATGCGTTTCACTACTTCGCGTTGTAACACGGCAGCTTCATCATAAGTTGTTGCCGCACGATCAAATGAACGACGCACTTTTATTTTATCAAACATCAGCCAAAAACCTTTTTACGTAAGCCAATGTATCGCTCACATGAGACAAAAAAGGCACATGGCCTGCTTTAGAAATAACTTCTACTAAGCATTGCTTGTTGTTATAAAAATCTTTAACTGTTACTGGCACTAATTGATCCCGCTCACCCAATATGATAAGACAAGGAATTACCTCTACCAAAAACTCATCCCTAAGATCCGCATTCATTAAAATATCTAAACCTTGCTCCAATGCTTCACTATCTGGTTCACCGTAACTAAACACATTTTCACGCAGTTGCTTTAACGAGTTTTTCGATTGACCACCAGCTAATGTTTGCAGTGCAATAAACTGCCTTAATGTTTTTCGGTAGTCCTGCTCCAATACTTTTGCGAAATCTTTTAATACATCCACTTTCATCGCTGACGTCCATCGTGGCCGCTGAACGAAACAGGGGCTTGCCGCAATCAATGTCATTGATAATATTCTTTCAGGGGCTACTGCCGCCAGATGCATGAGTACACTACCGCCTAATGACCAACCGATATAATGTGCTTTTGCTGGCGCTTGTCGCAACAACTGCTGAACTGTTTCTACTAACAATAGTGAGCAGACCATTTTACTTTTGCCGTGCCCGGGCAAATCAATTCTTATTACCTGATAATTTTTTGTAAGCTCATCAGCAAACACACCCCAGCAATCGGAATGCATCCCCCATCCATGCAGCAACACTAATGGCTCACCTTCACCTTTAGTAACACTGTGTAAAACAGACTGAGCATTCATTCGGCTATTTTCTCCAGAGTGCCTAATAATTGCTGCACATGGCTCAACTCATGATCTGCATTAAAACTCACTCTTAAGCGTGCCGATCCTTCAGGTACTGTAGGCGGACGAATTGCAGGAATGTAAATATCATGTTGCCATAACGACTCACTCATTTTCAATGCCTTCTCACTGTCACCAACAATGATAGGCTGTATAGCTGTTTCTGAATCCAGCAGTTGCAAGCCAAGCTGCTTAGCACCCATGCGAAAGGCTGCAATTAATTCTTTTAACTTTTCTCGTCGCCATGACTCTTGTTGAACAAGTTTTAAACTAACACGACAAGCTTCTGCGACAGCAGGTGGTGATGCAGTTGTATAAACATACGAACGCGCACTATTAATTAATGTTTCTATCAGATCATCACTACCAGCAACAAATGCACCGAAAGTACCTAATGCTTTTCCTAATGTCGCCATTAACACCGGCACATCATCTATACCCAAACCCAACTGATCAAGTGACCCTCTTCCTTGGTCGCCTAATACACCAAAACCGTGTGCATCGTCCGCCATTAACCAGGCATTGTTTTGATTACATACTTCAGCTAATTGTTTTACAGAAGCAAGATCACCGTCCATACTAAAAACCGCATCTGTTGCGGCCAAACGATTAGTTGATTTTGATTTTTTTAATTTTATTTCAAGGTCACCAACATCATTATGATGATAGCGTTGCAAACGTGCACCACTTAATAAGCCCGCGTCAATGAGTGAGGCATGATTGAGCCTGTCCTCAAATACAGCATCACCTCGTGCCAGCAATGCCGACATCACACCCAGGTTGGCCATGTAGCCGCTTGAAAATAATAAAGCTCGCGGGCGTTGCACAAACTCAGCCAACTCTTCTTCTAATGCATGATGCGCGGCACTATGCCCATTAATTAAATGCGCCGCGCCACTCCCTGCTCCGTATTCATTGGCACCTTGTTGCATTGCTTTGATTACATCTGGGTGGTGCGACAATCCGAGGTAATCGTTACTACAAAAGGCGAGGCACTTTTTTCCATCAAGCACGACAGTTGCGCCTTGCTTACCCTCTTGTATATGACGCTTACGATATAAGCCAGATTGTCTACGCGCTTGTAAATAAGCGGACAGGTCTTTCATAAACCAGCTTACTGCAAGGAGTGAATACCCAGACGATCAAACAATTGTTTATCATGATCTGCTGCCGGGTTATCGGTCGTTAATAATCGTTCCCCATAAAACATGGAATTGGCACCTGCAAGAAAACATAATGCCTGACATTCATCAGTCATTTCAGTTCGTCCTGCTGATAAGCGCACCATGGATTTCGGCATAAGAATCCTGGCAACCGCAATGGTGCGCACAAAATCCAGCAAGTCAAGATCATCTACATTCGCTAAAGGTGTGCCTTCAACTTTCACCAACATATTTATAGGGACACTTTCGGGGTGTGCCGGCAGGTTGGCAAGCTGTTGTAACAATGATGCTCTGTCACGACTGGACTCACCCATGCCTACAATGCCTCCACTGCAAACATTCATTCCGGCATCTCTTACTCGTGCCAGGGTATCGAGCCTGTCTTGATATGTGCGCGTAGTGATTACTTCGCCATAATATTCTGGCGACGTATCAAGATTATGATTGTAATAATCCAGACCTTCTTCTTTTAAACGCTGAACCTGACTATCGTCCAGCATACCTAAGGTCATACATGTTTCCATACCTAACTTGCGCACTTCGCGTACCATATCTAAAACATGCACAAAATCTTTTTCTTTTGGACTACGCCATGCAGCACCCATACAAAATCGGCTCGCACCTTTGGCCTTAGCAGCTTGTGCTTGCTCAACCACTTCATCAAGTGCTATCAATCTTTCTCGTTCAAGGCCCGTTTTATTTCGCGCGCTTTGAGAACAATATCCACAATCTTCTGAACAACCACCGGTTTTAATACTTAACAATGTGCTGACCTGCACGGCATTGGGATCAAAATTTTCACGGTGAATAGTCTGAGCCTTGTATATCAAGTCATTAAATGGTGAATCAAATAATGCCGTGATTTCTTCTATGCTCCAATCGTGTCGGATATTTGTCATTAACTTATTTCCTGCGTTGTTCTTTCTATTTCAATATCTTGCCAATCATCCTTGCGGATTCGCCACAAATCCAGAATCGACCAAGGCACAATAATCAGTACTGCTGCAATCCAAATACCAAGATAATAATTCAAACTATCTTTGGGGATAAAAACAGCTGCCGCGACGATCATGCCTATCACACCATAAATACGATAGGCGGCCTGCTGTGTATATTCACCCACTTTTTCATTGGGATGATGTCGATTCATAGCATAAACCACCATAGATGCCGCCAACCACAGCAGCCCCACAGGCGGTAGCAAAACAGTCAGAATATTGCCGTAATTAAATAGCGCAGCAGCAAAACGACAAGATTTACCAGTCAATAAAACGGTCTCTGACAACTCTGTAACCTCGTCATCGCTATGATTCATAATAATGCCCTGATGGGTTACTATATTGTTGTGGATGCTGGCATGTTAACGCCCAAGCAAAATATGTCAACCAGAAGGGACTCACGATGGTTTACAAGTGGTTAAAAAATACACAAGCAAGGCTTTTCCCTTATTTCTGTTCACTATGCGGCGACAAGGCACAAGCTCACGTTGCGATTTGCAAAGAATGCCATAAGCAATTGAACTATTTGATAAATAGATGCCAGCAATGCGCATTACCCTTACCTGAATCTACTGAAATTAACATCTGCGGCCAATGTCAAAACCAACCACCCTATTTTGATCAAAGCTTCAGTCTGTATAACTATGATACACCTGTAAAACAGCTAATATCTGGACTGAAATTCCAGAAAAAACTCAACCTGGCTCGGCTTTTTGGGACATTATTAGGAGAGGCCATACAACAAACTAATCGACATGACCTACCAAACTGTATTGCGCCTGTACCATTATCAAATAAACGAATGAAAAACAGGGGATACAATCAATCCATCGAAATTGCACGCCCAGTCAGTAAACTACTGAGCATCCCTCTGTCTTGCAACTTATTTAAACGCGTGCGACATTCTCCCCCTCAAAGCAGCCTAAACCTCAAATCCAGACAAAAAAATGTATGCAACGCCTTCACTATCAACGAAAAAAGACTACCCAAACATATCGCCATTATTGATGATGTGATGACAACAGGCGCCACCAGTAATGAACTTGCAAGAATCCTCAAAAAAGAAGGCGTAGAAAAGGTAGAAATATGGAGTATTGCTCGAGCAATTCGTGATTAATACCAACATAGCGACTAAGCTAAAGAGTTGGATTTTGATGCCGATCTAGAACAATGCATACATTAACAATCTAGCGAGTGAAAATACCGTGAGCACACCTTCAAATGCACAAAATCCTGATCTGGACTGGAGCCAGATTCGTGAAACTATTCAAATGCTAAACCTGGCAGTCGCACAAATTGAAAACGCTATGCGTGAAGGTGACGACTCTGTGAATACACTCGCAGATTCCTTCACAAGCATGGTAGGCGACACAGAGGTAATTCGACTCGCATGTGAAGCGCTAGGAGACAGTAGTGACAAAGATACCATTCAGGAAAATTGTAACGACATCCAGACAAAAATGCAGTCAGCTATCATCGCTTTTCAATTTTACGACAAACTATCACAGCGTATCAGTCACGTATCTAACAGTTTGACTGCACTCTCCACACTCGTAGGCAATCCACAGCAACTATACAACCCATTTGAGTGGAAAGGACTACAAGAAAAAATTAAATCCAAGTACACCATCACTGAAGAACGAGAAATGTTTGATATGTTGTTAAACGGTTCGACTGTAGAAGAAGCATTACAGGCAACACTTGAAAAATCTAAACAACCTGTAGAAGATGATATTGAGTTGTTTTAAAAGATAAGAAAATAAACTCTCGCATTAATCAAACTTTTTCCACTATTACTTTTAATAACACCTTATGTAATTAAACATTCTTACTTGAAGCATAAGTGCCAGCTTAGATAACGAGTGCACCCTAAATGACCATGAACGCATTATTTTGGTGCGCAAAAACCCTGCCTATACAACCTATAAATAGCATCTAATTTATATCTTCCTGATCTGCAACACAAAAACCCTAGCGCATCTTATTTATATCCATTACAAATAATTGGTATAGAACATGCTTAGTAAATATATTAATTGAAAATTGAAATCTTTTTAAACCTTAAATAAATACACTCAGCTTAATACAAGTTGTACTAATTTATGCTGAACATTATTAAAAACACATTGAGGAACATGAAATGAACGTAAACGCATCGCGCCTACAAGCAGTAGAAAATATAACGAATCGGTCGGTACCTGTAGTTAAAAAAATTGAGTCACTAGAAGATATATGGGCGATCGATGTTTTTAATTTATCAAAAATGGAGAGCGTACTTTCCAAAAGCGCATATGAAAGCATTAAAGAAACCATACAAACCAACAGCGCCTTAGATTCAGAGGTGGCAGAGGAAGTCGCCACTGCAATGAAGGACTGGGCTCTTGAAAAAGGTGTGAAATTCTTTTCACACATTTTTTATCCCATGACTAATGCAACTGCAGAAAAACATGATGCATTTATCGTTACTGATTTTGATGGTGGCGCTATTTCAAAGTTTAACGGCAGTCTGCTAATCAAAGGTGAGCCTGATGGCTCATCTTTCCCTAACGGTGGAATTCGAGTCACTAATGCAGCACGTGGATATACTGCATGGGACCCAAGCAGCCCGGCATACATTATGCAAACGGAAAATGGCGCTACGTTGATGATTCCCTGTGTATTTGCCTCATGGACAGGCGAAGCATTAGATAAGAAAATACCATTACTCCGTTCTAACGCTGCAATGAACACGTCCGCTCAAAAAGTTCTTTCACTCATGGGTGAAAGTGAAATTGCACCACTAAACTCAAGCTGTGGTGCAGAACAAGAATATTTCCTGGTTGACGCAAAATTCGCTAATGCAAGACCAGACCTGCTATTGGCTGGCCGTACACTATTCGGCGCGCCATCTGCAAAAGGCCAGGAATTTGATGATCATTACTTTGGCGCAATACCTTCGCGAGTGCAGGTTTATATGCAAGATGCAGAAGACCAATTGTATCGTTTGGGTATTCCAGCAAAAACTCATCATAATGAAGTAGCCCCTGGTCAGTTTGAAATCGCACCTTATTTTGAAGCCGCCAACGTTGCAGCAGACCATCAACAACTATTAATGACAGTCTTACAGAACACCGCCAAAGCACACGGTTTTATTTGTTTAATGCATGAAAAACCATTCGCAGGTGTTAATGGCTCAGGTAAGCATGTTAACTGGTCTGTTGGTAATTCAACACAAGGTAATTTACTTGATCCTGGTGATACACCTGAAGAAAACCTCAATTTCTTGTTGTTCTGTGGTGCCGTAATTCGCGGTGTACATATGTATGGGCCGTTACTACGCGCAGTTATCGCTTCTGCGAGTAACGATCACCGTCTTGGCGCTAACGAAGCACCACCAGCAATTCTGTCGGTATATCTTGGTAATCAATTAGAGACCATATTTGAAGATATTAAAAATGGAAAATTAGCTCCAACAGATGACGGTGGCATAATGGACTTAGGGCTATCGCAAATCATTAACTTCAAGCGTGATTCTGGTGACAGAAACCGCACATCACCA
>Ga0316204_10000542_pt1 | contig 136730 bp, 141 predicted proteins | sample 6monrhotite_MG_2_FD_205661 | JGI IMG/M metagenome (GOLD analysis project Ga0316204, IMG submission 205661) | Microbial mat bacterial communities from mineral coupon in-situ incubated in ocean water Damariscotta River, Maine, United States -... | ecosystem: Environmental > Aquatic > Marine >... | reverse complement strand
GGTTATTACAGCTAAATCTATTCATTCGAAGAGATCTTGTGGCTTTGTTACAAGGCGATCCTCCAGGTGAGATAAAACTAGAAAATCATCAACTATGCTTGATATGAAAGTTTATGGGACAGTAGTGGGTCAGACTCGATTGATTGTATCCAATGAAACAAAGGGTGTATATAGGAGAGTGATACATGGAAAATCAAATCACGTTATTAACTAGTTATGCATTTAGGATGAGTATATGCCCATAACAGGTGAATGCTTTTGTGGTGAGGTGAGATATCAAATAACTGGAAAGCTTCGTGATGCTCGTTCATGCCACTGTTCACGCTGTCGTAAAGCTTTCAGCTCTCAAGCATCAGCCTATGCGCTCGTTAATTCTGAAAAGTTTAAGTGGTTGGAAGGAAAAGAACTTCTTACTTCATACATAGGTCAACACGAATTCGGTCTGCAATTTTGTAGAAAATGCGGATCGACGCTATGTGGAATATATAAAGGATCAATTCATGGAGTTACTTTGGGCTGTGTAAATGGTGACCCAAAAATTGAATTAGGCAGGCATATTTATGTTGGTTCTAAAGCGAGCTGGGAAACTATCCCAGACGGCGTGACGCAATACCAAGAGAGCGCCCCTGAACATGCATAACAAACGCATAGAGACCGACATATTTTGTCACTTCCGTTCCAAAATATTCGGCTCATGCTAAACGTTAGAATGGTGAAACAGACTGGTATTCATACGATCTGAGCTTAATCATACGGAAGTTTGTCATTTGTAATATCTGCGGTTGGCATGATGGTGGTGCAAATATCCAATCAACTTGGACAGGTTCAAGAAAGAGCAGTTATAGAACACCTTTTAAATATGGTTAAGGGTATAAAGGAAATAATTCATGGTGTTTATTAACAAAGGATGATCTGGAGCACTTTAAAAAACAATTCAATCAGAACTATTGGGTAAATAAAGCAGAAGCTTATTAGAATATCTGATAGTAAGAAATGGAGTGCCTATGCCCACAAACAATGAAGATTTGCATGTATCACAGGTTACCGGAGAAAAAGAACTGACGCGCATGCTGGCGAAGTTGCGCTTGCGCAGCGATCTTGAAGCGAATGCAAAGGGTGTGACAGAAGATATCGTTGATGGTTTTTCGGATGCTGAAGTTTCAGCTCTGCCTGAATCAACCATTGTGCATATTGTTGATGCTTATTTCATTCTGGAAAAAAAAGGCGTGCCTGATCAGGAAATATTCAAAAAAATTGACCTGCAACGATCATTGATTGGCGAGAATACGACCGTTCCTGCTGGTACAAACCTGAGCCAATACATCAAATGGCGTCTCAAAGTTGAGTTTCCGCAGATTACTTCTCTGGAAGAGATGATTGTGGATATGGAAATCCTTTATGCCATTAAATGGTTTTCCAGAGCATCAAAGGGTGCACGTGATTGGGCGAATGCCGATGCATTTGCTGCCAAGGCGATTTCTGCCACACGGGAAAAACATCAGAATACCCAGACTGAGATTAAAGAAACGCTTGTGAAGCCTTCCAGCGGAAAGTGGAAATATTTTATTGGAGGCTTGGTGATGGCGATTGCTGTGGGTGCAGTGGTTTGTTGGGCTTTTTTCATGGATGGCCTAAAAATGTTCCAATAGCTGAATGACTGTTTTCAGTTTGAGATTATTCCCATTTGAAATCAGGCTTTTTCGAGGTGGGGCCTACAGGCTTAGCGCGATACTTGAGTTGTAATCCATTAAGAAAATTGCGCAAAATTTGATCCATACAATCACGGTAGTGTTTGTGATCTGGTTTGCGGAACAAAGCACTTAATTCGTGTTTGCTCAGACTTAAACCAGCTAGGGCCAAGATTTCTAATATGTCTTCGTCTTTTAGGTTGAGTGCGATTTTTAACTTTCTGAAAATGATATTGTTATTCAAACGCTGCTCAGGTTTGGGTTGTGGGTCTTCTCTTTTACCGCGTTTATCGTTAATCAAACCATTGAGAAAAATGGCCAGCTCATGGTCATGACATGCCTGAAGCGCAGGATCATCATCTTTTTTTAGCCATGCGCTGATTTGTTCTCGTGTTACCGAGTGATCCGCCAAAGCAAATAGCGCGATCATTTTTGAATCACTAAAATCAAAGGCGTAGCGAATACGACGTAAAATATCGTTATTGGTCATGTGGAATACTCCTCAATGGTTTGCATGGAGCGGGTGTAGTGATAATTGATTTGTTCGGTTGTGTAGCGGTGTTCAGATGCAATTGGGCAGGCAAGCCGGGCAAGGCATTGAGTTTTGCACGGGGATGACGTGGATAACCTGTAATTGACGCATGTTTCAAACGATGCATCTGTTTCATTGAATGCTGAAGCAGGGCAGGCTGAAATACATGCTTTTTCTTTACAGGAATCACATGGTGAGGGGGCGGTGATGTGAGGTGTTGGTTCAAGTGATGTATCCGCCAGCACAACGACACGATAGGCAAACCACGAACCCCAGAAAGCATTGATACCCACTTTGAAAGGTGCGGCGTGATGCCAGCCAACAAGTTCACCTAACTTTTGCAATGGGATGGTATCAGCGCCATTGGGATAAAGAATTGTGTATGTATTGTCATTACATGCAGATGCAAAATAGTGGCGCACGATATCGCTAGAAAAGTTATCGATGGGGTCAGCAAGTTTGGCAAATGTGGATTGTTGTGTTTTTTCCCACATTTGTTTGCCGCCATGCCCAAAAACAATCAGTTGTTTGAAATGGGAAATATCTGAAGCTTTTGATGTGATTGCAGTGATAATTTCTTCAGGTAAATCCGGAAGGTTAAAAATAGCCTGAATATTTAAGCCGTTATCGATTAATAGAGGGTGTTTTATCGGGCACATGTTTGTGTATCCATCATCCATGAATGAGTAACCTATCCAGCTTGGGGAAAAGGTCATCTGTTGTATAGTTTGAGCTTGTTGGATATGAAGCGCAATCATGAAGCGGCAGCGCAAATAGTTACAGTCGTGTAAAAATAATTACATCTTGTCGCTCTGATTTATCGTGTGCAGGGTTTTGTTTCATTCACTGCGGAGGCTGGCATGAAAAGGTTATTTTATTTGTTTTCTGTTTTGGTGTTATTCGGGCTTCTTTCCGGATGTGCAACGATGTCGAAAAAAGAGTGTGTTAGTGCTAACTGGCATACGATTGGTTATAGCGATGGTGCAAAAGGTGTTCACCATCAGTATTTGGAGAAACGTCGAAAGAGCTGCGGGAAACATGAAATTATTCCGGACGATGCTGCGTATCATGCAGGTTGGGGTCAGGGTATTCGCAGCTATTGTACATCCGATAATGGCTATCGGGCGGGTAAAGACGGAAAGGCCTATCCGAATATCTGTCCGCAGGATGTGGAAACAAACTTTTTATCCGGGTGGAAGCAGGGAATCAGGCAATTTTGCACGCCGGAGAATGGTTTGCAGCAGGGTTTGTCCGGGTATCAGTATCGCGGTGTTTGCCCTGTAGGTATGGAGGCGGCTTTCCATGATTATTACAGGCTGGGACATGATGTGCGGCAAGCACGTGATGATCATCGAAGTGCTGAACGTGCAGTAGAAAAAGCAGAGAAAGCGCTGGCGTCTGAGAAGGATCCCCATAAACATCGAGAGCTTTTGTATAAGCTGGAGCGTTTGCAACATGAAGAGGAACGTGGCGATGCCGCACTCATTTCACTTGAAGCATGCATGAGCCATGATGGATTTGATGCGGGCTATCGTGATGGCGAGGCAGGCCATTCAGACCGAGTTCGTGAAATTGGCAGCGTGTGCCGTAGTTATGGCATCAGAGCAGACAGAGCCGGTTATCGTGAAGGTTGGTATCAGGGGGTTGATCACTATTGCACGTATGATTCAGGCCTTTATGTGGGCCAGACCAACCAGCATTATTCAGGTGTGTGCAGTGGCAGAGGGCATCGGCAGTTTTGGCGAGGTTATGAAGATGGACGCCATTTATATCAGAAAGGCAAATATGAAGGGCATCCCAAGCCGAAGAAGAAAAAAGCTATCAGGCGATCTCATGAAAACGGGGATCACAAAGATGATGAGGGCAATGATCATTAACAATACATCGAGAGGAGGCATATTTGCTTCCTCTCTTTTTATGATTGTGTGCCCGGTTTTTCGGGTGAGAAACGTGTGTATTTATCATGAACTTGATGTAAGAAATCAGGCATGCATTGTAAGGAAGAGATGTATTGCAACCTTTGGTATGTGATGTATTAACCGCCAGAAAGTTTGGCCTTGTGGCCCTCTTTTTCTAACAGCAGTAGCAGTTTTTCCCGGTGGTCGCCTTGAATTTCAATGGATGCCCCTTTGACTGCACCACCACAGCCGAGGTGGCTCTTTAGTTTTTTAAGTAGAATTTTCATTTCCTTCTCATGCAAAGGGAGATCATCGATCACGCAAACACTTTTGCCACCACGCCCTTTGGATTCACGGCGAATGCGTACACCTTGTTTAGCCGGGTTCTTGATCGTTGATGCAGGCTCTCCGAAGGGTCTGTTCTGTTTGCGTTTTTTCTTGTTTGAGCTTTTATCCATGGCTTTGCCAAGTTGCCCGTGTTCAGTAGAATAAACGACGCGATCATCACGGCCCATGTGTGCACTCCTTGATTATGATTTGTGAGATTTCAGTAGTATGAAATGGATCTCTTCAGGCTGCAAATACAGATGGGTGTTTCCCTTTTATACTTTAGGGAAACACCATTATAAAACATGAGTTTTTTAGAAACGATGAAAGTGTTCGATGTGATGTCCGTTAGAGAGGCTTTGGTTGATGCGTAAGGGCAACTCCGGCATGATTCGCCTTCGCTAAACCTTTTGGGGGATTCATGGCTGGTAAAATGAAACAGGCAAGCACGGCAGGTATTACACACGAAGGTCGCTTTTATAGCGAAGAACGTTTGCATGCGATGCATGACATGATGCTCTTTATTCGTCGCTTTGAAGAAAAAGCCGGACAAATGTATGGCTTGAAAAAAATTGGTGGTTTCTGCCATTTATGTAATGGTCAGGAAGCTGTGTGTGTTGGTATGGAAGAGGCAGCTGAACCTACCGATTATATGCTGACCAGCTATCGTGATCATGGGCATGTTCTGGCGCGTGGATCTGATGCTACAGAAGTGATGGCGGAACTTTTGGGCCGTGCCGGTGGCATTGTTGGTGGCAAGGGCGGTTCCATGCACATGTTCGACATAAAGAAAAACTTTGTTGGTGGTAATGGCATTGTTGGTGAGCAGGTGCCGATTGGTATTGGTTTTGGTTTTGCCAGTCAATATCGCGATGATAAACGTGTATCGATCACGATCATGGGTGACGGTGGTGTGAATCAGGGTGCGGTGTATGAAGCGTTTAACATGGCTGCACTGTGGAAATTACCTGTGGTGTTTGTGATTGAAAATAATCAGTACGCTATGGGCACATCTTTGAGTCGTGCATCCGCAGAAACACACCTCTACAAACGCGGCATTTCTTTCAAAGTACCAGGTATGCAGGTTGATGGCATGGATGTGCTGGAAGTAGAGCGCAAGATGTTTGAGGCCATTGAACATGCACGCTCTGGTGAAGGCCCGATCATTGTGGAGATGATGACTTATCGTTATCGCGGGCATTCGATGTCTGACCCTGCAACGTATCGTACCCGCGATGAAGTGGATGAATGGCGTTCAGGACGTGACCCGATTGCAAATTTGCAAAATCGCATGATTGAAGCAGGCCTTGCAACTGAAGATTTCTTTAAACAAAAAGATAAAGATATTAAAAAAGAAGTGATCAGTGTGGCGAAGGCAGCCGAAGCGCAACCTGAGCCTGATCCTTCAGTATTGTGGGACGATATCATTACCGATGAAATCCCGGGTGCATACCCTTATCCAAGGCAGGTGGGCTAAACCATGGCAAAGATTACATACCGTGAAGCACTGAATCAGGCGATGTGCAATGAAATGGAGCGCGATAGTAATGTTTTCCTGATGGGTGAAGAAGTCGCTGAATACAACGGCGCATACAAAGTATCACAAGGTATGCTGGATAAATTCGGCCCACGCCGTGTGATTGACACACCCATTACTGAACTTGGTTTTGCAGGTCTTGGTGTCGGGGCTTCAATGGCGGGCCTTCGCCCGATTATTGAATTTATGACATGGAACTTTGCGTTGTTGGCGATCGATCAGATTGTCAATGCCGCAGCCAAGATGAAATACATGACTGCGGGTCAATATAACTGCCCAATGGTGTTCCGTGGTGCGGGTGGTGCAGCAGCACGTGTGAGCTCGCAGCATTCTCAGGCATTGGAAAACTGGTTTGTTAATATTCCAGGCTTAAAAGTGGTGATGCCATCCAACCCGGCAGATGCCAAAGGCCTGCTGGCAGCATCCATTCGTGATAACGATACTGTGATTTTTATTGAGAATGAAATCAATTACGGTGATGTTGCAGAAGTGCCTGAAGGTGAATATATCGTGCCTTTGGGTAAGGCGGATGTGAAACGTGTTGGTAAAGATGTTACACTTGTAGCACATTCACGTATGACCGGTTACGCATTGGCGGCCGCTGAAGCGTTGGCCAAGCAGGGCATTGATGCCGAAGTGATTGATCCACGTACGATTCGGCCGCTTGATGAAGCGACGATTCTGGCATCGGTGGCTAAAACCAATCGTGCGGTTGTGATTGAAGAGGGTTGGCGTTTTTCCGGGATTGGTGCAGAAATTTCTGCACGGATCATGGAAAAAGCATTTGATGATCTGGATGCCCCTGTTGCACGTGTAACGGGTAAAGATGTGCCGATGCCATATGCGGCGAACCTTGAAACATTGGCATTGCCGAGTGTGGCCGAGATTGTTGAAGCAACACGTGTGGTGTGTGGTCGTGTTTGATTTTTTTAGATAGATAAAAGTTCTAAGGGACTTTTAATATTGTCGGCGTTGAAAACATGATTTTTAATGTCTGACAAATTGTCAGGAAGAGCTTGTTGATTTGTCACCCGTGATGGTGAGTTGATATACAACAAATATGAGGTTTACCGAATGCCGATTGATGTATTTATGTCCCAGCTATCGCCAACCATGACCGAAGGTAAAATTGCCCGCTGGTTAAAAAAAGAAGGCGATACGTTGGAATCCGGTGAAGTGCTGGCTGAAATTGAAACAGATAAAGCTACGATGGAAATGGAAGTCGTGGATGAAGGTATCCTGCATAAAATCATTGCACCTGAAGGTTCGGTGGTTGCTGTGGGTGTTGCGATTGGTGTGATTGCCGAAGAGGGTGAAGATGTCCCTGCTGATTATCAGCCAGCCGTTGATTCTGTTTCTGCAACCGAACCCTCTCCTGCTGAAGCTTCCGCTTCGGCACCGACAGTTCAGACCGGATCAGTCGCATCCGCTACAGTGGCCGAATCTGTTGTAGATTCTAAACGCATCAAAGCAAGTCCATTGGCACGGCGACTGGCTAAACAGAAAGGCATCAATTTGGCCGCTATTACGGGAACAGGCGCGAAAGGGCGCATTACCAAAGTTGATGTTGAGAAGGCTGCCAAGCGTGGGATTAGTTTGGGTGCAGGTACGGCTGCTGTTGTAACACCTGCGCCTCGTCCGATGCCAACAGGGCCATTGCCATATCATGAAGATGAATTCGAACGTGTCGAAAATTCGATGATGCGCAAGGCCATCGCCCGTCGTTTGAGTGAGTCCAAGCAACAGGTTCCACATTTCTATCTGACTGTGGACGTAGAGATGGATCGTCTGATGGATCTGCGGGCCCAACTTAATGAAGCTGCTGATGGTGCGTTCAAATTGAGTGTGAATGATTTCATTATTAAAGCAGTGGCAAAGGCATTGGTTGATGTGCCAACGGCCAATGCGAGCTGGACGGATGCTTCGATATTGATGCATAAACATGCGCATGTATCTGTTGCGGTAGCGATTGAGGGTGGGTTGATTACACCGGTTATTCGTTTTGCCGAACAAAAAGGCATCGTGGACATATCCAATGAAGTGAAAGAACTGGCAGGTCGTGCTCGGGCGGGTGAATTAAAACCTGAAGAATATTCGGGTGGTACTTTCTCAATTTCCAATCTGGGCATGTATGGTGTCAAGCAGTTCTCCGCTATTGTGAATCCACCGGAAGGCGTGATTCTGGCCGTAGGTGGAACGGAAGAGCGCCCTGTAGTGAAAAATGGTGAACTGGCGATTGCCAAAGTCATGACGTTGACGCTCTCCTGTGATCATCGTGTCGTGGATGGTGCTGTAGCAGCTGAATATGCGGCGGCTTTGAAGAAACATTTTGAAACACCAGCAAGCATGTTGATTTAATCGCGATACTGCCTTTACTGTGAAATAAAACTGAGGTTTACCGAATGCCGATTGACTTATTTATGACCCAGCTATCTCCAACCATGACTGAGGGCAAAATTGCTCGCTGGTTAAAAAAAGAAGGGGATGAACTTGTTTCTGGCGAAGTGCTTGCTGAAATAGAAACGGACAAAGCGACCATGGAAATGGAAGTGATTGACGAAGGTGTGTTACACAAAATTCTTTCGCCGGAAGGTTCCATCGTACCTGTTGGTATGCCGATTGCTGTGATTGCTGAAGAGGATGAGCAGGTGCCTGCTGATTATGAGCCGGAAGGCCTAGTCATGACCGCGACGGAAGTGGCAAATGATGTATCAGCCGAAGAAGCTGCTGCATTGGCAGCAGAATCTGCGCCATCCGCACAGCCTGCTCCGATGATCACACATGCAGATGATGATGAACATGAGTTGAATCTGAAACCAGCAGGGATCTTTAATGCAGACGGCGAATATGACGTGGTTGTCATTGGTGCAGGTCCAGGGGGTTATGTCGCTGCGATTCGTGCTGCACAGCTGGGTTTCAAGGTCGCATGCATTGAATCCACACATTTGGGCGGTATTTGTCTGAACTGGGGCTGCATTCCAACCAAGGCACTGTTAAGAACTGCCGAACTGGTCAACGTGATTAAACATCATGGTAAAGAGCTGGGTTTGGGTGTGGAAGAGGCTAATCCTGATTTGGTTCAGGCTGTGACGCGTTCACGTGGTATTTCCGAGAAGTTGAATAAAGGCATCGGTTTCCTGTTTAAGAAAAATAAGATTGAGCATATTGAAGGTTACGCAAAATTTGGGGCGGGTAACAAGCTGATTGTTGAGGGTAAAGAAGGCTCTCGTGAAGTCAGTGCCAAACATGTCATTGTCGCTACGGGTGCCAAGGCGCGCGCTTTTCCAGGCATGGAAGTGGATGAAAAAGTCGTAATTACTTACAAACAGGCCCTTGTGCCAACCAAATTGCCTGAAAACCTTGTGGTGATTGGTAGTGGCGCGATTGGTATGGAGTTTGCCTATTTTTATAATGCCATGGGTTCAAAAGTTACCGTGATTGAGGCTGCTGACCAGATTTTGCCACTGGAAGATCATGAAATTTCTAAGGTGGTTGAGCGTAGCTTCAAAAAACAGGGTATCAAGGTCATCACCGGAGCCATGGTTTCTTCTGCCAAAAACGTGGATGGCAAAGCTATCGTTGAATATGAAGCCAAAGGCAAGGCACAAAGTATCGAAGGAGATGTCTGCCTTGTTGCTGTGGGTGTACTCGGCAATACTGATCATATTGGTGCCGAGAATACTTCGATGAAGGTAGAGCGTCATCAGATTGAGGTGGATGATTATTATCGCACCGATCATGCCGGCATTTATGCACTCGGTGATGTTGTCGGTGCACCGGCATTAGCACATGTGGCAAGTCATGAGGGCATTGTTTGTGTTGAAGCGATTGCTGGCATGAATCCACATGCTGTGGATTATGGAAATGTACCGGGTTGCACCTATTGCCAACCGCAAGTGGGCTCATGTGGTTTGACAGAAAAGGCTGCGAAAGAAGCAGGTCATAATATCAAAGTAGGTCGTATGTCTTATGCTCCAAATGGCAAAGCCATGGGGCTGGCTGAGACGGAAGGCATGGTGAAAACCATTTTTGATGTTGAGACCGGGGAACTTTTAGGTGCACATATCGTCGGTGCTGAAGCGACCGAGTTGATTGTGTCACTGGGTCTGGCTCGCACCCTGGAGACCACAGAAGAGGACCTGGCACATCATATGTTCCCACATCCAACCCTCTCCGAGATGATTCACGAATCAGTACTTGATGCGGATGGAAAGGCGATTCATATCTGATTCATGAAATAGTCATTTTTGTTTGATGATATGAATCTTTGTATTGCGAGGTTTGCACTACCGGATCAAGGTAGTTTAATTGGCTTTGATTATCCGTATGACTTCAAACAGACGGGAAATTAATATTCGGAAAAATTCTCATCCAAACTCAACGAATCCAGTGGATCATACGGGTCTTTTTCAGATGTATGAACACCCATCATAAAAGAAAGGTCTTCTAATGAAATATGGTGATTTCTCTGGCTTAACCATTGCAGCATTTCTGCCTGACTTTCCATTCTATTTAACATAACCATGAACCTCCAGTTCATCCGGACTTGTAAGTCCGTTGTGGAATGGGGGGGATCGTAAACGGTATTTATGGCATAGCGGTGACAGTAACAAGACAGTTTTGTGTCAGCAAAATAAACGCTGAATTGATTAGATATTAGAAACCTCATGGCTTGTGAGCCGAGTCACTGTCAGGGCATATTAGTTTAAGCAACATATAAACATAACAAGGCTGGAGGTGTGATATGAATACCATTCGAGCACAAAAGATTGCTGACGCATTTTCTCCCATCAATGCATTTGGTGTTGAGAGCACAGAGTATGGCGTCCGAGTTAACTATCTTGGAAATCAGGCTTATTTTGTTCGTGAAACTTGTTTTTGGCCCTTTGTTTTTAAACTGGGGCAGGTGAATCATGAAGAGGGACAAATTGCTGAGATTGAGATGGGATTGTTTGCCTAAGCGTTGACCGTATATACATTGAACGGAAATAAGGGAGTTGCCAAATTTGGCAACTCCCTTGTTAATTTAGTGTCTTTCAAACGCTGTGCTACTTGCCGTAGCCTCTCTTGTTTAAACATTCGAAATGAGGATGAATGTCTGTAAATATCTTCAAGAAACGATTGAATCTTTCCCTCCATTATTAATCTACTATAGTAACGACCGTATGGAGGCCGACATGTTTCATGGCACGATGACCGCACTGGTCACCCCTTTTCGAAATGGGAAAATCGATGAAGATGCATTTTGCGCGCATCTGGATCGTCAAATTGATGCAGGCATTGATGCTGTTATTCCAGCGGGAACAACAGGCGAAGCGGCTACGCTCTCTTTTGAAGAACATAAACATCTGATCGGCATTACAGTCGAGCACGTGCGGGGTCGCATTCCAGTCATTGCGGGTACGGGTAGTAATAACACTGCTGAATCCATTGAATTGACCCGGTCTGCCAAAACTCTGGGAGCCGATGCTGCGTTATTGATTTCACCTTATTATAATAAGCCGACGCAGGAAGGTATTTATCAGCATTACAAAGCAGTTGCTGAAGCCGTGCATCTGCCACAGATTATTTATAACGTACCGGGCCGGACGAATTCCAATATTCAACCCGAGACAGTTGCGCGCCTGGCTGATATTCCAAACATCATCGGAATTAAAGATGCTACGGCCGACCTGGCCCAACTTACCCGCACCTTTATGGCCTGTGGCGATAAACTGGATTTCTTTTCAGGCGATGATGCCTCGGTGCTTCCATTCATGGCACTGGGCGGTGTGGGTGTGATTTCTGTTGTTTCGAACATTGCACCAAAAACCATGCACCAGCTGACGGAAGCGATGCGTAGTGGCAATGATGACATTGCGCGCCGTGCACACTTTGCTTTGCAGGATTTAACAGATGCTATGTTTGTGCAGTCCAGTCCAATCCCTGTAAAAGGGGCATGCAGCCTGATGGGCTGGATGACTTATGAACTGCGCTTGCCATTGACGCCGTTGTCAGATGGAGAGCTGGATGATCTGAGGACTGTCATGCAGAGCTTTAACTCTGATGTTGAAACGCTGGAGTTAGCCTAATTCGGAGCGATCATCCGCTTAGTTTACGTCGCCGCCTGAAATTTCATCTCAGGCGGCTGCTTCATTCGGCCGTTTATTTTGTAGCCTCGCTTTCAGCACTTGCTCTCTTTTTTATTGCCCTTATTTTCTCTGAGGCATTGGTTTATACGATCACTGGTACTGCTGTCTCGCTCTGGTCCATGGTCTTGGCTGCACTTGCTGCGGTTCTTTTCTTCTCTCCCGTTGTACACAAGCTTCAACGCATGGTTGATCATCTTTTTTTCAAACGCCATCTGGATACGCTGGCTGCCATCCGGGCTTTGGGGGCGGGTGATCTGGCTGATTTGCCAGTCGAAAATATTGAAACAGCTTTGTTAGAACGTATCTGTGAAATTTGCCACCGTACATATGCCGCACTTGATGAGCGGATAGAAGATACAGGCAAACTTTTTACACATCCTGTTGATAGTCCTGTGCCTATGGTGGGGGGAGAAGTATCGGCAGGTTATGAGCTGGCACTTCCGATTGAGCGGCGGGATGGTATTTCGTGGTTACACCTTGGGCCAAGAAGTGATGGTTGGGAAACCGATGAAGAAGAGATAAAAAGCCTGACAAGTCTTTCGCGTTTTGCTGCTATGAGTCTTGAACATGCTCGCCTCTCTCATACACAAATTCAGGATGCACGGCTTGATTCACTTTCTCGCATGGCGGGGCAATTGCACTCACATGACCTTAAAAATCGTTTGCATGATCTCTCTTTTCTTGCGCATCATATTGGTTCCGGGAAGCTGGATGCGGAAGACACATCGCGCATGATTGCAGCTATTCGCAAAGTTGTCGGCCGAATGCAAACGTTGATGCAACGCATGGCCGATCCACAAGCTCCTATTCATCCAATGTTGGTGCCTTGTGATGTGCCTGGATTGTTAAAAAAAAGTATTGCAGATCGCCTCTGGCCAGAAGGCATTCATGTGCATGAAAATTTACCTGATTTGCCTGCGGCGGCGGCGGACAGCGCCATGCTACAGGGTGTATTTGAAAATCTGTTTGATAATGCCGTTCAGGCTATGCAGAAACAGGGCGATATATTTGTTGAGACTGCACAGGTTGACGGGATGATCGAGATAAGGGTACGGGACAATGGCCACGGCATTCCCACGGCATTTTTAAAACAGCGCCTCTTTCGTCTGTTTGCGACCAGTAAGGAGAGTGGCCTTGGCATCGGACTCTATCTAAGTAAACGTATCATTGAAGCACATCGGGGAACAATTACCGCTGAAAGTGAAGGAGAGGGGAAAGGTTCCACCTTCATCATCGGGCTACCATTATGGCAGCATCAGGATAACAAGCTTAAGGAAGATTTATTATGAAAATTCAGCGCACCATATTAGTTGTAGATGATAATGAAATTAACCGCCTTAATTTGAAACTTTTATTAAAAGATCAGTATCAAGTGTTTGAGGCGGGTGACCTTGAAAAGGCAGATGAAGTTCTTTCTGCCAACCGTGTCGATCTTGTGGTGCTTGACCTTGCACTGCCACCGGAGCCGGATAATCCGGAAATTGGCATGGCCTATCTGATCAAATTGAAACAAGAAAGCCCTGATACACCGGTGGTTGTGATTACGGGGCATGATGAACATGCGTTGGCTGTACGAGCCCGGAAAGATGGCGCGCTTGATTTTTTTGGTAAACCCTTTGATCCGGATGAGGTGCAAGACACCATTAATCGGGCCATGGAGGTGCGCTGGCAACAGCTTCGCGAACAGGAACTTCAGCGCGCGCTAGACGTACGTATGGGTTCCGAACTGCTTGGTGAATCGGAGTCCATACAGGCACTAAAAACACTGATAACACAAGTTGCACCTACACGTTCCACTGTTCTTATTCGGGGTGAAACCGGAACCGGAAAAGAATTGATTGCCCGACGTTTGCATGCAGAAAGCCCACGTGCAGACGAACCTTTTATTGCGATAAATTGTGCGGCGATGAGTGCTGAACATCTTGAGTCGGAACTGTTTGGTCATGAAAAAGGTGCCTTTGCAGGAGCCACTAAACGGAAACTCGGCTGGTTTGAGCGTGCCAGTGGTGGCACATTGTTTTTGGATGAAATTGCAGGCATGCCGCTTTCTGTGCAGGCAAAACTGTTGCGTGTATTGGAGAGTGGTGAATTTTCCCGATTGGGTGGTGATTCGGTCATTTGCTCGGATGTGCGCCTGCTCTGTTCCACTCAAGTGGATTTAGAACAGCTGGTTTCCAAAAGAGAGTTTCGCGATGATCTCTACTATCGTATCCATGTGGTTGAAATCGAGGCGATACCGCTACGGGCGCACATGGAAGATCTGGAACTTCTGGCTGGTCAAATTCTGATTCAGAAAGGTTTGGCATGTGGCAAACAGGTTGAAGGTTTTGAAGAACAGGTCATCGAGCAAATGCAGCGCTATAGCTGGCCGGGCAACGTAAGAGAGCTGGAGAATGTTATTGAACGTTCGGTGGTGCTTTCTCAGAGCGAGATGATTGAAAGTTTACCTTCGCTAGCAGGTCCACATACAGTTGATGAATCTGAAGACTTGCTTGGAAGATGGTTTTCTCAACTTCCTGAAACCGGGATCAAAGGGGAGCAGGCTGTTGCAAATTTTGAAAAAACGATGCTACTTACAGCTTTGGAGAGAAATGGAAACATCAAGGCCAGAGCAGGTCGCTGGCTTGGTTTTGGTGATCGTGCAAAAGATAAAATGAGATATTTGTGTGACAAATATGATGTTGATACACAGGAAGAAGCATGATTAGGACACTGGTATGTCTGTTTTTGCTAACGGTAGCCTCTCCTGTGCAGGCAGAGGATAATGAATATCTCTATTATCGGGACGTTACCATTCCGGCGTTTCAGAACATGCGTGAATTTTTTAATCTGCCAAATCACCCCGGTCATTATCAGGTTACGCTTGTATCCGATTCGATTGGGCCACTGACTTTTCGTATTATTCGGGCTGAAGAAGATATTGAAATCGAAATTAAGCGCCATCGTAGTTATCATGTTGGTGACCATGAGTTTCATTTTTCATTTGCCAATACCGAAGGAAAATTTGATCTGATTGTGGAGATGGCTAATTCCAATCCTGCGGGGTCTGCTAAGGTTTCGGTTATTGTCGTGGAGTTACCTTAGTCAAAGTATTCACCTTGAAAATGAACCTTCTCAGCCCCATATATAGAGCTAATACCAGTGAATGTGAGGCACCATATGGATTTGAACAAGACAACGCAAAAGGTACGTGAGGCTTTACAGTCAGCACAGGCACTTGCTGCACGCCTTGCTCATCAGGAAGTTGATGGCGAACACCTTTTAGCCGAATTGCTTGCTCAGGATGGGGGGCTCGCTCCGCATTTGCTTGAGCGAGCTGGGGCATCTGTTGATGCCTTTTCTGCTGACATTCAACGGGCTTTATCAACGTTACCTACGATCACCGGAGCCTCCAGCGAAGCAGGCAAAGTTTATATCACTCAGCGTCTCAGTCAGTTGATGGTAAAAGCAGGTGACGAAGCCACATCGATGAAAGATGAATACATCTCAGTTGAACATTTGATGTTGGCCCTGATTGATGAAGGAGATAGCACAGCCAGTGGCAAAGCTTTTAAAAAAGCTGGCATATCACGTAAAAAATTCCTGGAAACGCTTGAATCTGTACGTGGGCACCAGCGTGTTACCAACGATTCACCGGAAAGTGCTTACGAAGCACTGGAGAAGTATGGCACCGATCTCGTTGAAATGGCTCGAGCAGGAAAGCTTGATCCAGTCATTGGCCGGGATACTGAAATTCGCAGCGTCATTCGAATTCTCTCCAGAAAAACAAAAAATAATCCTGTATTGATTGGTGAACCGGGCGTTGGCAAAACTGCCATTGCAGAAGGACTGGCTCAACGCATTCTTAATGGCGATGTGCCTGAGGGATTAAAAGAACGCAGTCTGTTTTCCCTTGATATGACAGCACTGATGGCCGGGGCAAAATATCGAGGTGAGTTTGAAGAGCGTTTGAAAGCCGTGCTTAAAGAGATTAAAGAGTCAGATGGCCGTATTATTCTCTTTATTGATGAGCTGCACACCATTGTCGGTGCAGGTAAAACGGAGGGTTCATCGGATGCTGGCAACATGCTTAAACCCATGCTGGCACGTGGTGAATTGCACTGTATTGGGGCGACGACATTGGATGAATATCGTCAGCATATTGAGAAAGATGCAGCGCTGGAACGTCGCTTTCAACCTATTGTAGTTGATGCCCCTGATGTTGAAGATACCATTTCTATTCTCCGTGGTTTGAAAGAACGATTTGAGGTGCATCATGGTGTACATATTCAGGATGCGGCCATTGTTGCCGCTGCCACACTCTCTGACCGTTATATTTCAGATCGTTTTTTGCCGGATAAAGCCATTGACCTGGTGGATGAAGCATGTGCATCGATCCGTACTGAAATTGATTCGATGCCAGCTGAACTGGATGAGATCACACGCAAAACTATGCGATTGGAAATTGAAGCAACAGCGTTAAAAAAAGAGAAAGACGCCGCCAGTCGCGAACGTTTTGATAGCCTGCAAGAAGAGTTAGCAGATTTAAAGAGTCAACGTGATGCGATGCGTGCGCAGTGGGATCAGGAGAAGCTTGAAATTGGCAAAGTGCAATCCCTGCGTGAACAGATTGAGCAGACACGTCTTGACATCGAAGCGGCCGAACGCGCTTATGACCTTAATAAAGTTGCTGAGTTGAGGCATGGAACGTTGCCTGCGTTGGAGAAAGCATTGGCTGAGCTGGAAGCAAATGCATCAGAGAAAGATGAATCCTCCTTATTGCAGGAGGAGGTGACGGAAGAGGAGATTGCTCAAGTCGTTGCACGCTGGACCGGTATTCCGGTGACCCGCCTGATGGAAGGTGAGCGTGAAAAATTACTCCGGCTTGCGGATGTGCTGCATGAACGTGTGATTGGGCAGAATCAAGCTGTGGATAGTGTTGCTGATGCTGTGCTGCGCGCTCGAGCGGGTATTAAAGATCCAAAACGTCCGATTGGCTCATTTATCTTCCTGGGTCCAACGGGTGTAGGTAAAACCGAGCTTGCTAAAACATTGGCCGCCAGTCTGTTTGATTCTGAAGAGAACCTGGTACGTATTGATATGTCCGAATATATGGAAAAACATGCTGTTTCACGTCTGTTAGGTGCGCCGCCGGGTTATATTGGTTTCGAAGAGGGTGGTCAGCTTACTGAAGCGGTTCGCCGCAAGCCTTATTGTGTACTGCTTTTTGATGAAATAGAAAAAGCGCATCCGGATGTGTTTCATGTGCTTTTGCAGTTGCTTGATGATGGACGTTTAACGGATAGCCATGGACGTACCATCAATTTCCAGAATACGGTTGTTATCATGACCAGTAATATTGGCGGTTCTCATTTACTGGATGGTGTGAATCAACAGGGTGAAATTACTGAAGAAGTAAAAGCAATGATTATAGAAGAGCTGCATGCCGAATTTAGGCCGGAATTTTTAAATCGTGTGGATGATACGATTCTATTTACCCCTTTATCTCTGAATGAGATTGGGAAAATTGCAGAATTGCTTTTGGAAACCCTCAAAGAGCGTTTGGCTGGACAACAGATTGCGTTGAACATCACAGATCAAGCCAAATTGTTTCTGGCTCGGGAAGGGTATGATCCTGTTTTTGGTGCAAGACCATTGAAACGTTTCATACAGCAGCAGATAGAAACACCTGTAGCTAAGTTGTTGATTTCTGGAGAAGCGTTTGCAGGAAGTCAGATCAAAGTGGATGCTGACGAGAAGTCATTGCAGGTATTTGCTGATTAAGGGGAGGAATCACCCCCAGGGTAGAGATGTTTCCACTTTGGTTAAAATTTCTTAATGGTTATGATTGCACCGTAGGCGCACTTCATGTAGCAAGTCGCTTCCAATTCACTAGTGGAGGAGTTTTTTAATGAAGAAGATGTTGATGATCGCAGCAGCAGCTGCATTTATGGTAAGTGGCTTTGCTGCTACTGAAGCTATCGCTGGCCCGGAAGGTAAGTGTAAAGCATGCCATACTTTTAAAGAAGGTGGAAAAAAGAAAACAGGCCCTAATCTGTTCGGTATCGTTGGCCGTACAATGGGTTCAAAAGAGGGTTTCAAGTATGGTTCATACCTGAAAGCTCAGAATGCTGCAGGTGCAACATGGAATCCATGTAATCTGCGTGCCTGGGTTGAAAATTCCAAAGACGTAGCGAAAGCTGCCGGTGGCAAAACCAAGATGCCTAAACAGAAAGTTAAAGGCGCTAAGGCAGATGCGTTGATCGCATTTCTGGAAGGTCTTAAGTAAGTTCAATTCTTACGTTTAACAGGCGGCCTTCGGGTCGCCTTTTTTATGTCTTATTTTCATATGATGAAAAGGAATGGTAAATGTTGCGATTCTTTAATTAAACTGTGTGCTGAATCACGCGGCATATGATTATCTTTTGTATACTGGCAGACTTATGCGTTAGGGGAGAATAGAATGACGATCCGCGTATCTGATCTTAAATCACAAAAAATATTTAGTTATCTTAATGAAGAAGAGTTGCAGCATTTATGTGATTCTGGCCTTGTACAGAATTATAATAAGGGTGAGTTTCTGATTAGAGAAGGGTCATTGAATCATTTCCTGTTTTTTATTGCCAAGGGCACAGTCCATATTAAGTCGTATGGGGTGAGAGTTGCAAAGCTTTCTTCGGGGAGCCTGATTGGAGAAGTTTCTGTAACCGGACTTGGCTCTCCCATTGCCGATGTGATTGCAACGGGCCCTGTTTCGACATTTAAATTTTCAATTGAAATCATTAACAAAATCGCGGCAAAAAACAAAACATTTGCGACCTATCTACATGATAAGGCGATGGCTACAGTTCTACGATAAAAATGAGTAAGCATGCTTCAGCATGTTTAGTGTTAACAGACCTTAACTTGACCGATAGCCTTCGCACATGGCTATTGTGAATCGCCGGGCACGGCATGAATATCATATTCTTGAAACCTATGAAGCAGGCATGATTTTGGCTGGGCCTGAGGTGAAGTCGATTCGGGCAGGTCAGGCTAACCTTGCCGAGGCTCATTGTATTATCCGAAATGAAAAATTATTGCTAATCGGCTGCCATATAAGTCCATATAAACCTGCTGCCATGAATAATCCGAGTGAACCTGCTCGCTCACGACAATTGCTTTTACATAAGAAAGAGATTCAACGCCTGATCGGAAAGCTTAAAGAGAAAGGACTAACACTTGTCCCATTAAAACTTTATTTTAATGAACGTGGTTTTGCCAAGCTCGAAATCGGCCTGGGTCAGGGTAAAAAGATGCATGACAAACGTCAGGACAAAAAAGAGAAAGACATCAAACGCGATCTTCAGCGTCAGTATAAGATGTAATGGTGGATAAGTGGCAGGTAGGCATTCAAAGCCTGTTGAATCAATCACGTGTCTGCTTTTTAGCTACGCAGGGTGAGCATGGGTCAGAAGCGTCCATGGCTCCGTTTGCCATTCATCAGGGAAACGTTCTTTTACATCTCTCCAAATTGGCAAAACATACTGCTAATATTGAGACAAACCCAACCATCGGCTTAATAATCTGTACACCGGAAACTGCGGCAGGGTCGCCGCTGGCTTTACCACGCCTGAGTTTTCAGGGAGAAGTTACACCCGTTGCAGATGAAACATTCAAAGCTGCAAAGCAGGCATACTTAAACGTCATTCCCGATGCTGAGCCGCTTTTCTCTTTTGCTGATTTTCAGTTTTTTGAGATGAGGCCATCATATATCCGCTGGGTGGGTGGATTTGGCAAGGCCCGATCTATTGCAATCGAAACATGGTACAAACTCATGGAGCCCTCACATGCCTGACATTTCAGCTTATCACGCGCACATTTACTTTGATGCCTCCACGGCTGCTCAGGCCGGGAAACTATGTGATACAGCAGGTGAAAAGTTTGCTGTCCCGGTAGGTCGCAAACATCAACAGCCCGTCGGCCCGCACCCGTGCTGGAGCTGCCAGATCACATTTAAACCCGAGCTGTTTGGCGTGCTCATTCCCTGGCTGGCCTTGAACCGAAAAGGTCTGACGGTTTTTATTCACCCGGTAACAGGCGATGATTTGATGGATCATACCGAATACGCGATCTGGATGGGAAAGATTGAACCACTTAAACTGGATATATTCAAAGCAGGCAAATGAACAATATCCATGAACAGCGGGGCTGGATGCAACAGCTTCATTGCCGTTAATTGCTTAAAGAGAGCAAGATTCGGTTCGAATATGATCACCTGACGTCTATCATCGCAACGAATCACCTTGTGTTGAGGATGCATCAGATGCCGATATCGTTAAATCACATTGCAATTTTCACTCCAGTTCATGCAGGCAGGAGGCATGCAATCGCTGCCCCTTTTCAGGCAAGCTCCTCGGGTGGAATGGCTCTGTGAAAACCGACTATGATCGAATTGCCAAAGCGATTCACTACATCAGCAATCATGTTGGTAAACAACCAAGCCTGGATGACATAGCCACCCATGTGCATTTGAGTCCGTATCACTTTCAGAGGCTTTTCAGCCGCTGGGCAGGTGTGACGCCAAAGCGTTTTTTACAGGTTCTAACGCTTGAAAAAGCAAAACGCTTACTCACTGAACATAATATGTCTGTGTTTGATGCCTCTGACGCTGTCGGGTTAAGCAGCGGTTCGCGTCTGTATGATCACTTTGTTCATATTGAAGCTGTGACGCCATCTGAATATAAACAGGCGGGCTTGGGCCTGACGATATATTACGGCATACATAGCACACCTTTTGGCGATGCCTTCATTGCAGTGACTGCAAGAGGGGTTTGTAAACTTCTTTTCATGGATGAGCAGACAAAAAGTGAATTGTTGAATCATGTAAAGCAGGCGTGGCCTCGCGCAGATTTTTTTGAGGATCAACAAAAGACAGCGATGATCATCGAGAGTATATTCCATCAAGACCCGTCATCAACACGCCCCTTGTCACTGCTGGTGCGTGGCACCAACTTTCAGATCAAGGTGTGGCAGGCCCTGTTGAATATTCGACCCGGACAGTTGACCTCCTACAGCCACATAGCGAAAGCCATTGGTAAGCCCGGTGCAGCGCGGGCGGTTGGCTCAGCCGTAGGGGCCAACCCTGTGGCATTCGTGATTCCTTGCCACAGAGTGCTCCGGCAAAGTGGGAATCTGGGCGGATACCGTTGGGGATTAACACGCAAGCAGGCGATACTTGCGTGGGAGGCTGCAAAAAATGATTGAAAACAGGCAGCTCAACACGACAAAGCAAGCCTGATTAAAATAAAATGACGTAAAATTTCTCTGGAAAAACGGCAAAATCTTTCTCATATTGATCTCCTGTAAAGGAGTGTTCCATGCAAAAACTGATTTTTATTTTCGCCGCACTTGTTCTGATCGCTGGTTGCGATGATGCCAAAAAAGCCGGAGACGAAACCGCCCGCGAAATAACTGGCAGCAACATGATTAAACAGGGTCAGCAAGTTCAACAACAGCTTGAAGGCATCAATCAACAGCAGCAGAAACGGTATGAGCAATTGGATCAGTAATGAGCCAAGCTTCCGTTTTTAATATGCAACAGCATGGGATAGAAATTAAAAAAGACTTGCTGCCAAACTTACTTTATCCAATCTGTTATTGCTGAAGTTGAGGCATCGGATGAAGCGTTGCCAAAGCACGGATTTAGTTGTTACGAGTTACCGGCTGAAATTAGTTGGGCATAATTTCCCGAAGTACACAAAAAAAAGAGGCCCTTAAACAGCAAGCCGTTCGACAAAGGTGTTGATAACCAGCCTTTGTAGATGATATAATGCCTTTAACCACAACGGTTAGAGGCATTTTTCATTTGGGTAAGAAATCTTCTTCACGTATTCCAGTAGAGGCTGACGGTATTCAGGTTAATTTCTGCAAGAATCCTGCGTGTGAAAATTATGGTGTTCCGGCCAGCCTTCAGAAACAGCCGCGTGGTCCAGGCGCATCATCACGGGGTAGAGATTCATACACGCTTGTCGGATCAGGGAAATCAGTGCCTATGATCCATTGCCACAAATGCAATGAATATCCACCGCTTAAAAGTAATCAAGGAGTGGACGAAGAACTCCATAGGGTAAGTGCTTATCTGGATACAAGAGATGTATGCTGCCCTGATCCAAAGTGTGTGAATCATACGGTTGCCATTAATACCGAAAAATCAGCCTATCAATCTTTTGGCAAAACTAAATCAGGATCTCCGCGATATCGGTGCAAAGAGTGCGGCAAATCATTTTCGGTGAAGCGAGCAACTACAGGGCAAAAACAGCCACATAAGAACAAAATGATACTCAAGCTACTGATGAACAAAACCCCATTTCGCCGCATTTGTGAAGTGGTTGGCATATCTGAAGGAAGCTTATATCCCAAAATTGATTTCCTGCATCGGCAGTGTCTATCTTTTGTTGCTGACCGAGAAAGAAAGCTACTGAAGGGCATGCCAATCCGCAGGCTGTATGTAAGCGTGGATCAGCAAGATTATATGGTGAACTGGACCAAACGTGCGGATAAACGAAACACCATGCTTTCCGCTGTTGGTAGTGCCGATAATGAAACCGGCTATGTGTTCGGTATGCATCTCAACTATGACCCTTCGCTTGATGCCGGAGATATTGAAGCTGAAGCTTTAGCCGTTGGTGACTATGGCACCCTCTTTCCGTTTAGAAGATATGCTCGCTTATGGCTTCAGGGTGATTACGATGATGCAGTTAATCGATCTTCAAAACTGCAATCGGCCTCCGACCTCAATGGACAGATTGAAGGTGAATATGGCGAAGCTATCAATCGGCTAGATGTAGAATCATCAGAGCGCACCAGCGCAACACAAAGACTTCCGGCTAGAGGAATGCAGATTCACGCTGAATATGCTCTCTATGGGCATTTTTTCTTCTTACATAAGCTGGTTGATGGTGTTGAAAAGGTGCGTTTCTTTCTGGATCAGGATTCAGGAATGAGGGCTGCATGCCTGGCTGCTTTCCAGCCGGAGGTCGCCAATCGTACTTGCGATGCTTTTTATGTGCGGATCAATAAAGAACTTACAGTTGATGAAAAGCGGCGTGTATTAGGCGAGTCTCGCAAAGCATTTCGTGCCGTACAAAAGGCGAACCCACAGTTTTCCGAAAACGAAGTGAAGCTGATGCTAATTAATGAACGCATGCAAAACATGGCCGAGATTGGGAAATGGAAAGACAAGTGGCTGACGCATCCATTCCCGAATATGAGTGAACCAGAAAAGGCTATCTGTTACCTGACTGACCATGGTGACTACGATACTGATCATCAGGCATGGCTATACAACAAGGCATCCATGCACGGTATTGATCGATTCTTTATGCAACTTAGACGAAGACTTTCTTTGCTGGAGCGCCCCATATCATCAGCGAGCGGAACAGGCAGGAAATGGTTTGGCTATTCAGCTTACAACCCAAACAGCATTGTAAAGATGCTCGATATTTTTCGTGTGTATTATAACTACTGCTTGGTTGGAGCTGATAAGCAGACTCCCGCGATGAGGATGGGTTTAGCAAAAGGTAAAGTGACTGAAGAAGATATTATCTATTTCTGAGCTGCTAATTCGCTCCAAACAAATATGGTTTTATTTCATCAGGATTCATAACCGCAAGAAGCTGGGTAGATTCTGGGTTTTCAAGATTATCAGAATCGATTTGGTATCTTTGAAGTAGATAATGAACCAAACACGCTCTGGTAGTCACGATCAATCCACCTCTTTTAATATCGAACTCAGCCTCAACAACTTTCTTTTGATTGTCTGACAGCGCTGGGTTTGGAACCAAAGAAAAAGAGACTTTCTTACTCCAAAATTTATCCTTGTTTAGCAATGCATACTTTGGAGTCGAGTCTAATACTTCAGGCTCACCAATGATTCTCCCAAGATTAAAATCCCTGAATTCTTGCCGGTCATCACAGAAGGCTCGGATATGCCATCTGAACCCAGTATCAACAAGTGAATGTGGATGGACGGTTCGCCTCTTCCCTTCTGGTCGATTCATTGAAGCGTAAACAACAGATAATCCTTTTTGATCCCGAATGCTCTGGAGAACAAGTGAAACGACTTCTGGCTTCAAATGCCTGTAGTGAGGCGACAGCCTTTCAATGGGAGTATCAGCAGTGCGTGTAGACATCCTTGATATATGATCAATGTACTCATCCACACTTCCAATTGTTAAATGAAGCTTGAACGGCTTGGCTTTTAGATAAGCGCGATCACTTGGGCTATAATAAATATTTCCGGGGAAGTTTGAGACATATTCCTTTATGTCTTTGGAGGCTTGAATGCGACTGATACCAAATGCGGCAATGATGTCACCTGTATTCAGGCGACCATGCCAATAAGTAATGATTTCAATTGCTCGAAGCCTCTGTTGTCTATGCCAATCCATTGGCGAAGCATCTCTTCAAAACAGCAAAAGAGCAATAAGTTATTGCATGCAATCTAAGATTGCATATATAGTGCGCTCATGGTTATCGATTGTGAAAATAGGTACGCACAAGAATGAGCAATAACTTGCGCCTTCTCCATCCGTTAATTATATTTAACGTGTTAATTATATTTAACGCATTAAAACAGGAGATAGCAAATGTTTAAAGGTTCGGTTTTTCTTACTGATGCGGCAGTCAATGCCTTCCTGAAAGCTCCACTATCAAAAGCAGAGTCAATGGTTCTTTGGTGGGTGATTTCTACGCTTCCCCCAGCAGGTATGGTGGTTTCTAACAAGAAACTGGGCGAAACCCTGAAAATCACTAGAACTAGAATAAGCCAAAGCATGAAGCGTTTGTGTGAGCTTGGTTTTATTGTGCGTGGCCCCTTGATGTCAGGGGCATACCATTACAAGGTAAACCCTGCTTTCATTAGAGTCGTCAATTCATGATGCAGCAAGATCAAAACATCAGTGTGAATGATATTATTCAAACTGTGCTTGATGATCAGGTCAGTGTCGATTTACGGCCTCGGGACATAGCTCTTTTGGTTTTGATTCGGCACCAGATTGATTCCCGGCTCGATCTATCCTTTTCCATAGAAGGGCTTGAGCTACGAACTCTAGCCTCTCGAATCGACGATTTGGATATTAAAGACGCAACCGGAAGCGAGAAGAGATTAACAGAGAGCCTTAACCGTCTAATCCGTGCTGACTGCCTTACAAGATCAGACCTAAATCGACTAAGCAATTCAGATGATATTGAATACCAGCTCACATCCCTTGGGGAGAATGTTGCCAACTGGCATTTCGAGCACACAAAATTCACCGGCGAACCTCTGGCAGCAATTTTAAGGGCATTTAACAGCCAATTAGTTGAAATTCATCTCCGCTCTAAAGAAGCAAATACCGAAGAAGAGTGGAGATCTGAAGTTCTTATCCAGATGCAGGTTGTGATTAAGGACATGCTTGTAAATATCCAGCGTCATCAGCGCGAGTTGGACAAGCAGCATGAAGCACTTCGCGCATTTATTCCTTCGTTATTAAATGAGTCCAGCGAATCATCTATCGACCTTTGTGAACAGCAGTTGGGCCAAGCTATCAGAACCATCGAGGACTTGTATGAAGTCACTCTTACTGCATCCAGTAAAGCCTATGACCTGTTGGATCAGATTCAGAGCGATGGAGAATCAAAAAACATTCCAGATGTCGGCCATATTTGCCAAAGCATTTCAAGACGAATGGAGTCAATCGCACAATGGACAAGCCAAAGGGTCGTTGATTGGGTTGAACACCATGGCGTAGTTCATAGTTTTTTACGCAGTGTTATTCGAGTGGATCGTCAGCGGCGACTGACTGAAGCCCTAAAGCAGTCAATTGCATTCCCTCCTGAATGGAGTTTCTCAATTGCCTGTGAACCGTCATTTATGCGTATGCGCGAAGATGTCCTTCAAAAAAGTCGTAAACGAGCAGCTCCAAGAATTCCAAAAAAGAAATATATCCGCGAAATAGAAGATATGCATGAAGATGACATGCCTGCTCGCCTTTATGAGCTTTTTGAAAGGTGTCTGACTGATGGGGCGGCTTCATGGAGTCAAATCGCTCTCTTGGCCCTTGAAGACGGTGCAAAAGAAGAAGAGATCATCGCACATCTGCCGTGGTTAATGGGGAAGATGATTGAAACTGGTCAGATAGAAAGCACATCACGCGAATGGACGGTGGTAACAGACAGCATGCAATTACAAGAGCTAAAAGTGAGAAGCTTATGATTTACTTAACACGCCAATTTATTGAGTCTGATCTGATTCTAAGGAGAGGTGGTCATATCAATCGCTCCAACTTACCTCTCTACCAATTTGTAACAGACCATTATGATAATCTGGATCAATTCTACTTAGGCTATCAATGCAAGCTTACACAGCATCAGGATGGTTTCTTTTACCTGCTATCAAAAGGTGGACTCATTCCAACTCGGTTATTGCCGTTGCCATGCATCCACCTAGGCATGTTTATTGCGCTCAAAATGCGTGACCCTGAGATCACCAGATCGTCCGGGAAAATTGATCTTGATGGGCTATTGAGATCAATAGAAGTTTCCGTTCCAAGAGAAACCTTGCAGAAAGTGTATGCCCCAAAGCAAAGGGAAGCTTCCGTGGATACAAAGATTACTGAAGAAATACAAAAGGCTCTAAAAGACCTGGCACGATTAAATTTCGTCGAAATAAAGGGAGAAATTATCAGGCCGCTTGAGTCAATAAACAGGTTTGCAGAATTGGCCAGACATGACAACTCTCCTGATGAGTTGGCCCGGATTGTATTAATGGATCGTGGAGTTGTATTTCAAGAATCTGATGAAGATGATAGTGAGGACGATGATGAAAGGACAAATTAAGAAAGTTGCATTTATTGGATTTCGCGGGTTCGACTATGAAGAGATTGAGTTAGGCAAGTCTGAACTTACTGCATTGGTTGGCCCTAGTGGGGCAGGAAAATCTACACTGGTGATGTGCATGGATTATGCGCTACTTCCTGATAGAAAGGTGATGGATATTCGTCCTTTGTCTGATTTACAAGACCCTCACAATGCAGGCAAAGACAGTTTACTGGCGAGAATTAATCCGAATTATGGTTATGGGTACGTTGTTTTCGATATTCAGACTCGAGATGGTAAACGCTTACTGGCTGGAATCCATGCTTACGGTGAAGATGGTCGAGGAGACTTGGACAGATTTTATATCAATAACCTTCCGTCAGAAATTGATTTACACGATGCTTTTCGGGTTATGGATGGAGAAGAGCAATATTACCCTGATTTCCAAGAATTGAAAAAACACTTGGCTTCGCAAGGTGTAGATTTACACACCTGTAAAACTGTTGGGGAATACGGCCAAGCATTGTATGACGCAGGCATTCTTCCAACCAATTTGTCGGATTCAACTGATCGAACATTGTATGGCAAGCTTATCGAAAGCACTTTCCGTGGTGGTGTTTCTTCCGAGGTTGCGTCAAAACTGAAGGACTATCTCCTCCCGAAAGAGACAAGAGTTCACCAAACCGTCGATAAAATTCAGGAATGTACCCATCAGGTTTTTAGCACCCGGAGAGCACTAGAAGACGCAACCAAACAGCTTCAAATACTCCAAGCAACCTATGGAACAGGAAAACAGATTGTTCTGCATACGCTTCGGCATGAAATTGGCAAAAAGGACTCTTTAAAAACTCAAACCCAATTTACCCAGCAGGAACTTGATTCTTCCCGAATGTCATTGGAGTCAACAAAGAAATCTCAAGCAGGCTTGATTGAAGAAATTAAACTTACAGAGGAAACAATTGAATCGCTTAGAAGAAATGTTGCCGCAGAACTCAACGATACCGAACAAGAAATGGACGGGCTTCGCACCAAGAGATCAGAACAAGAAAAGGAATGGGGCAACGCCAAAGCTGCATTGGGGAAATTCGAGAAAGGCCGGTCTGAATGGCAAGAAGTAGCCACAGAGCATTCTGATAAAAATGTTCGCTGGCTTGAAGACTTCCTTGGTAAAAAACAGAAGGAATTACAACTCAAAGAAACTCTGGCTGAAATCGAGATTGATAAACTCCAACAAGAAAAGGCATTGCTTGAAGTTGGCTCGGCCAATCCAAAAACAACTACCTTGGCAAAATCAATAAACGGATGCTCGCTTGAAGAAGCTTTGGATGAAGCTTCCGATGAAGAATCAAGAGCTATTGAACTAAGAATGCATGGTCTGGTGGATGGTGTGGTTGGTGCTTCTCTGGAGTCTCTAGAAAATGTGAGTGCCAATGAAGATTTGCCTGAACTATTTTGGCTTGGGGATACACCGCTAACGCTAGGAGATGTTAAAGAGATTGGTGATTGGCATGTACTTCAACATGAAGGCTATAGCATAGTTTCAAGCAAATTTAAAAAATCCGCCTTTGGAAGAAAGGCTCGACTTGCTCGAATCAAAAGCATTGATGAAGAGATTGACTCTCAACTTCAGTTTAAACGGAAAAATAATAATGAATTGTCCATCGTAAACAATCACATCAAGAGCATTCAAGCCAATGGGGAATTGATCGAATTCTATCTTAACAATAAAGAGGGTGAGGAACCCTTAAAGGATAGGGTCAACCAGTCTCTTCATGTATTTGAAGAAACCACGAAAGCTTATGCGATGACTGAAGAAAAGGTTAAACGGCTCCGCCACAACCAACACAAGGCGACAGAGCCACATCAGGAGGCCCTCAATAATATGAGAGCCAATCAAATCAAGAACCAAGAAAACATTAATCGCTTGGAATCAGGAATTCCTGGAAGCGAGGCTAAGTTAATCGAGTATCAGAACAAGACACTGGAACTCGATAAAACATTTGAACGAATAATTGCTGTTCTGGCCTCCCATTCTGAAAAGTTTTTGGCTGATTGCGAAGGTCTAAAGCTTGAAGATGATAGTTCGTATATCGCTCAGCAGACGAAGAGAATCAGTGAACTTGGAAAGGCTCTAGAAGGAGAACTCCCCGTACGACAAGTTTTACTTCAGGAAGCATCTGCCATTTCCCCGGAAAGCTGCGTATGTCTCTGGCCAATGCTTCTTGATGTCCTAAAAGACAGGGTTGTAATTGATTTAACCGATACAGATGGAAGCGACTTTCTTAAAGAGATGCAAGGGCGGCGAGATGACTTGGATAGCAGGCTCAGCTTGCAAGAGAATGAAGTAAGGATTCAAGCAAGGTCACTACATGCAGCAATCCACTCATCAGTTAGATCACAAGCAACCCGCATCAATGCCTTGAGCAAATTGGGAGACAATATTAATTTTGGAAATGTCGTTGGCATCAGAATTAATGTCCGCAAACATGATCAAATGTTACAGATACTTGAAAGTTTTGCAGACCAAATGGATCTTTTTTCCAGTAAAAATAACACTCCCGTTGATGAAGCCATGGAAGAATTTTTCAAGATGGCGAGCGACAATTACAATTACTCTGGTGAAGAGCTGCTTGATTATCGGAGTTATATGGATGTAGCTATTGAAGCAAAGCGCAAAGGAGGAGATTGGGAGTCAGCTTCTTCATTGTCTGGTGGCGAGTCAATTGGAGGCGGCCTAGCCTTGGCTCTTATGTTATCGCGTGCATTGAGCAGTAGAGGTGAAATCAAGCCAGAACAGATCACCCCATTATTTGCAATTGATGAAGTTCATCGTTTGGATTCAAAGGGGCAAGGGGTCATTGTGGAATTCGCCAAGCGTGAGGGATTTCAAGTGTTTGTGACAGCCGCAGCATTGAAGCCCACCTATGAATGCACGCTTTACTCATTAGAGCGCATATACGAACCGGAAGAAAGGCTGATCATTCGGGGGATCGAGCGCAAATTGAAGGATGCTGCATGACAGATAATGAGATTCTGGAAATATCCTTTCTGGCAAGGCTGCTGGAGAACCATATATGCAAGGAGAGCAAGCGTTATCTAACACTAATTCACCGCTATGAGACTGCTGGTTGGTTAATGCGATCAAGCCGGAAACATGAGTGGAAAATTAGACAGGATGCCATCAGTAATCTTTCTCAACGTCTTCTATTCCTATTGCCTGCTTGGGAGCAAGACTTTGCACTTATTCAGGAAAACGGACTTGATCCAAAGAATCCGCTCGACATTGAAGCGTTACCAGCTCTGAAACAGGGTTTCACGGCAAAAGGAATGATCAATCGCCGTACATGGGCTGCTATCGGAGGGCTTGGACCAAAACGTAAAACTATCTCTCAGGCCAATGCTGTAGTAACTCATGATTGGATAATTCGCTTTCGAGCTAATCGTGGACTGACTGGATGTTGGAATGATGGTGATGTCAATTTATGGGAAATGTCATCTCTATGGACGGAATGTATAGTGCCGCAGCGCCGATGGCTGTCATTTCAGTGTTTTATGGGGAAGCTTCCAAAGAAGGTGATTACATGCGAAAACTTGGGTTCTTATATAGATCTTGATGTAAGCGATGACACCCTGATTCTATTCGCTCCAGGTAACAATATTGATCCAGCAGTAACTCTTCTCAAAACATTGCCGCTAAATGTAATGTGGATTCATTTTGGGGATTTAGACCCTGAAGGCATTGAGATTGCCAAGAAGATTGCGTTCGAGTCAGGTAGAGCAGAAAGAACTTATATACCATCCTTTGCACTGGAGTACGTGGAACGCGCACAGAAGAAAGACGTTGAATGGAAAGCTACAGAACACCCGGTACTGGATGCGCTTGCTCGACATCGAGTGGGAATATTCCAAGAAGTCTTTATGCTGGATAGCCGTTTAAAAGAAGATATTTCAGCTTTCTCCTAACAAATAAGGAAAGATTGAACAGGGGTCTTTACCGCCGGAAGCACCGGGACCATATTGACTCGCAGACTGAACCCAAGAGGAGGGAAGAGAAGTGGCCGATAAACAAATGGATTACGATGATTGCTACAAATTCGCATTTGGACTTGCCGTTCGCGAAATTGATGGCGCGGATAATGTTTCGATGACTAGCTTATATGATGCGCTTTCAAATTACTCCGGAGACTCAAGAAGACAGTCCAAAGCTCTGATCGAATGCCTTGGAAGCTCTGGATGGAAGTGGGTTCCCTTTGAGAATCAGCTTGCTAAAGAAAGCGACTATCTCAAAATGGCTAAAGAAATGGCATCGAGTATCGAAAGGCTCGCACATGGACTCCACCGTAGAGAGCAATTAATGGCAGTCGCCGAAAGAAGACCCTATTGGAAGTTTCGTGTAGGTATTGGTGCAGATGCACCGCAAAGGTGTTTAGATAATGATGGAGCCATCAAGCACTACCAAGATCCATTTTGGAAAGAAAACATGCCTCCGTGCGGACTCCCATATTGCTGTTGCCAGGTTACATCGCTTTCAGAAAGAGATATGAAACGGCGTAAGCAGCAATAGAATCAACCATAAGACAATCACCAAGCTTCAGTCATTCTCATTTCATCCGATATAATCTACTATTCGGACATCTATTATGGATATACAGGGATTCCAAGAGGAAGTAGTTAAGGCCATTCTATTCGAGGCCAAACAACAGGGGCGGGATAGTCTAACCAGGACTATGCTCATGAAGCTTGTGTACTTACTTGATGTGTTCGTTGCTGAAGATAGCCATGGAAGTCCTTTCACACAGTATGAATGGCGATTCCACCATTTTGGCCCCTATGCACATGCTGCCCAAGACTGTTTTGACAATCTGGCCAAGAAGGGTTTTCTTCAAACTCAACAAAGATTCTCACAGGAAAGTGGATCTAAGTATGTGCTCTATCAGTTATGTGAATACGGAGCGAAGGTAACCAGTCTGAAAGAATTCGGCGTACCTGTTCATGCAAGAAACAAGCTCAGAACAATCATTAAGAAGAAAGCAGACAGTTTGCCCAATATGCTTGATTACATTTATTTTGAGACTGCGCCTATGAAGGCAGCTCACCCCGGCGATGTGTTGGATTTTTCTGCTTGCGAAAAAGTAGATATGGAAGCTTACAGAATGAACCCAATTCCAATTCAGAAAAGTAACCTCGACAGGGCTAAAGAGTTATTAGCAAGCATGTCTGAATCAAGAAGTAGAGTCGCAGAAAGAAAGGCTGCGCTATTGGCAAACCAAGGGCCGTTTGATGATGTGTTTAATGAAGGAATGAACCATCTTGATGGGGAGGGGCTATCAACAGGATTGAAAGGAACAGCCTCTATTTTAAAGGTGATGTGATTGGGCACTTTACAGTTTTTCGATCCGTTTTATTCAGAGAGTAAAGCAACCCGAGAAACTGGTGAAATCTGGTATGTTCCTTGTCCGGAAGTCCAGCATGCCCCGACTATTTTAGATGTGGGAAGGTCATCACCGACTGAACATCATCACGTCTCTTTTGAAATTTGCCCCATATCTCCAGAGCAGCATTTTCGAGAAAGTGCAAAAAACCTCCCGATCAAACTTCTAAATCTCAAAGCAAACGAAGAATTGATTGTATCAAAAGGAAAGCTACGTCCATGTGTTGTTTTGGCCCAATTACCTACCGTTAATCCCGAAGAGCTTCCTGATGGAATACAAAGAAAACAAGCAGGGCATTTAGGCAACGGTGCCTACCTGGTAGCGCCGATGTATAGCATTGCAGGCCCAAACTCTACTGGTACATATATGTCTGCACTTGTAGAAAGGGTTAGAAAACTTAGCTATCTACATCTCTTTTGCCTTCCCGAAGTTAAGAATCCTGAGTTCCCAAGATCAATAGTAAGGCTGGATAGAGTGTTTGTAAGTCATTTAGGTTGTGGGTGTAAGCCAAGCAAAGACAAAGTTATGATTAATGATAGCCCTATGAATATGATCCGGACACAGTTATCTATCATTTATGACCTGCCGATATCAGAAGAAGATTTAAGCGCCTTTGAAGAAATCAAAGCTGTTATTCAAGACTCCTAATAAGAAGTAAGCAGATGAACAAAAAAGGCAGCGAGAATCCGCTGCCTTTCTGTTGGAGTGCTTTCAACACCTTTGTCGAACGGCTTGCTTAAACAGGAGCCTCTTTTTTTTATTCAGAGTCGAACGATTAGTTTTTAGATTTATCCACAATCTTGTTGATCCACGGCATCATCGCACGCAGTTTTTCACCCGTTTGTTCAATTGGATGCGCTGCATTCAATCGACGATTTGCTGTCATGGATGGATAGTTGGTCGCACCCTCAACAATGAACTGCTTCGCATATTCGCCTGTCTGGATGTTGTGCAGACATTCGCGCATCGCTTTGCGTGACTCATCATTGATGACTTTTGGACCGGTCACATACTCACCATACTCGGCGTTGTTGGAGATGGAGTAGTTCATGTTGGCGATACCGCCTTCATACATCAGGTCTACGATCAACTTGAGTTCATGCAAACACTCAAAATAGGCCATTTCCGGTGCATAACCTGCTTCGGTCAGGGTCTCAAAACCGGCTTTCACCAGTTCAACTGCGCCACCGCAAAGTACAGCCTGTTCACCGAACAGGTCGGTTTCAGTTTCGTCTTTGAATGTGGTTTCGATGATGCCGGTGCGTCCGCCACCAATCGCAGAAGCGTAAGAGAGGCAGATAGCCTTTGCATCGCCGGTTGCATCCTGATGAATTGCGATCAAATCAGGAATGCCGCCACCTTTTACAAATTCAGAGCGAACCGTGTGGCCCGGTGCCTTTGGCGCAATCATTACAACATTCAGATCAGCACGCGGGGTGACCTGATTATAGTGAATCGCAAAACCGTGGGCGAAGGCAAGGGTTGCACCCTGTTTCAGGCTTGGCTCCAATTCATCTTTATACAAAGCAGCTTGGAATTCATCCGGCGTCAGCACCATGACGATATCAGCACCTGCTACAGCATCAGGAACACTGCTTACTTTTAGACCAGAAGCTTCCGCTTTGGCCGCAGAAGTGGAGCCGGCACGTAGGCCAACGGTGACGTCCACACCTGAATCTTTCAGGTTATTAGCGTGAGCATGTCCCTGTGAACCATAGCCGATAATGGCTACTTTTTTACTCTTGATGATCGAAAGATCGGCGTCTTTGTCGTAATAGACATTCAAGGCCATGATGAATTCTCCTCAAATAAACTGGCGCATTTTAGGGTTCGAAAACCACTCACCATGCGCAAAGGCTGCGCAGAATATAGGATTTTTGTATAAAGTTCATCCCCTATCATTGTGTGCTCATTTTCGAAGCCTCCCATTATCATTATATTGTCGTTATAGTTGCCACTTCTTTTGATATGGCAGGAGTTCTGAAATGTCCGATAAACCTTGGGGAGGCCGCTTTGATGCCCCGACCGATAGCTTTGTAGAAGCCTTCAATGCATCCACAGATGTTGATGCACGCATGTATGCTGAAGATATCGCCGGTTCCTGTGCTCATGCCACCATGCTGAATACACAGGGTATCCTGACAAATGATGAGCTGGCAGCCATTATCAAGGGTTTGAACGAAATTAAAGCTGAGATTGAGAGCGGTGAGTTTGAATTTTTGATTGAGCTTGAAGATGTACATATGAACATCGAAAAGCATTTAACTGATCGTATTGGTGATGCAGGTAAAAAGCTTCACACTGCCCGATCAAGAAATGATCAGGTTGCAACCGATACACGCCTCTATCTACGCAAGAGAACAGATGCTGTGGTGGCACGCATTCATCATCTACAAGCAGTATTGGTAACATTGGCCGAGCAGCATGCAGATACCATTATGCCGGGTTTTACGCATCTGCAAACCGCACAACCTGTTACGTTTGGGCACCATCTTTTGGCTTACGTGGAGATGTTTGAACGGGATATGGATCGTTTTTTTGATGCGAGAGAGCGCATGAATCAATGCCCGTTGGGTTCTGCCGCTTTGGCTGGCACCACTTTTCCGATTAACAGAAATCAAACGGCTGAAGCACTTGGTTTCAACGGACCCTGTACGAACTCCCTTGATGCGGTATCGGATCGAGACTTTATTATGGAGTTGCTTGCTGCGGCTTCTATTTGCGCGGTGCATCTGTCCCGGTTCTCCGAAGAGCTGATTCTTTGGATGAGCGCTCAGTTTAGTTTTGTTGAACTTCCTGATGCTTTTTGCACCGGTTCTTCGATCATGCCGCAGAAAAAAAACCCGGATATGCCCGAACTTGTGCGTGGAAAAACCGGGGGCATTATTGGCGGACTGGTTGCTATGTTAACCACCGTTAAAGGTTTGCCTCTGGCCTATAACAAGGACATGCAGGAAGATAAAGGTGCTATTTTTGATGCGATGGATAATCTGGAAGGAAGCTTGCGGGTGTTTGGTGATATGCTTCCTGGATTGAAGGTAAACAGAGCTGTTATGCTGAAAGCGGCAGCATCCGGTTTTTCAACAGCGACCGACCTTGCCGATGCACTGGTGCGCGCAGATGTGCCATTTCGTGATGCACATGAAATTGTTGGGAAATCTGTTGCTTATTGCATTACAAAGGGCTGCGAACTACACGAAATGGACGAAGCGGGTTGCAAAACTATTGATTCACGCCTGAAAGCTGACATGGTTCAGCAGCTTTCTGTTGAGGCATGTGTTGCAGCACGAAATCATATTGGTGGCACTGCCCCGGATCAGGTTCGTCAGCAATGCGATGCCTGGAAAGCACTTTTGGAGTCATAATCATGCGTAAAACCCTTCTATTGTTAATGATTGCAGGCATTGTTTTAACTGCATGTGGTCGCAAAGAACCACCACAGCCGGTCGCTGAAAATGCTCCACCTGCGATTGTCTCCATTGAGTCTGTTATTGCCGGGAACTCGCTAAAACTAGACATTACATTGAGTGGTGGAAAAGGTGGTATTGGCTATCAGATTGATAGGGCCGAAATAGATCCTTATTGCAAATGTCCAGGCTTCTGGCGTCGCTATTATGAAGAGGTGCCTAATTCAAAAAACTTTGAACGAGCATCCATGCCTCAACTGATTAATCTCAGAGGTGGTGATTTTGAGTATGCATTCCGAGTGCGAGCTGTTGATATATTGGGCCGATTTAGTGAATGGAGTAAACCTATTCGTGCTAGAGCGGAAGCCTTTTACGAATAAGCGATGCCTTTTGAAAAAAAATCACAACCTCGCTTGAATCAGTTAGGTGCATATCCGTTTGAACGGCTAAAAAAATTGTTTGAAGGGCACACACCTAACCCTTTGTTTCCTCATATCGATGCAGGTGCAGGTGAGCCACGTCTGCCATTACCAGATTTTGTCATCAAGACTCTGAATCAAAATCTGGAGGGGTTTTCTAAATACCCAAGTACCCGTGGTAGTGATGTGCTGCGTGAGGCTATTGCAGCATGGTTAATGCGGCGATTTAACCTCAAACACGTTGATGCACACACACAGGTATTAAGTGCCAATGGCACGAGAGAAGCATTGTTTACTGTAGCACATGCACTGGTGAATCCGGAGGCGAATTGTGACAATGGAAAAAAACCTTATGTATTGATGCCAAACCCGATGTATCAGATTTATCTGGGAGCAGCGGTTACAGCAGGCGCAACGCCGTACCTGATGCCATGCACAAAAGAGAATGCTTTTGCGCCTGAACTTGATGCGATTCCTGATGAGGTATGGGAAAATACGAGTATTATTTATGTTTGCTCCCCCTCCAACCCTACTGGCTGGATTGCAGATGCGGATTATTATGCACGTTTGTTGGAATTGGCGGATAAGCATGATTTTTATATATTGGCGGATGAATGTTATTCGGAAATTTATTCAGAAAAACCTCCGCCAGGATTGCTTGAAGTTGCCGAATCTCTTGGCCGAAAGGGTTTTTCCCGTTGCCTTGTTTTCAACTCATTATCCAAGCGCTCAGCATTGCCGGGTTTGCGTTCAGGGCTTATTGCCGGTGATGCTGAATTGATTCAACGCTTCTCCAAACTTCGAAGCTATAGCGGGCCAGCTACGCCAAATCCATTGCAAATGGTTGCGGCTGCTGCATGGTCAGATGAAAAACATGTACAACAACACTTGGAAGTTTATCGGCAAAGCCTTGTCGCATTTTTTGATGCATATGATCAAAGCAGACCACCTGCCGGATCATTTTTTGTCTGGCTTCCGGTCGATGATGAAGAGGCCTTCGCCATTGCGGCATATGAGCAGCAGGCGGTCACTGTTTTGCCGGGTTCTTATTTGGGGATTGAAGATCAGAAAGGCCATAATGCTGGTTCAGGTTATATCCGTGGCGCACTGGTCGACGGGCCTGAAAAAGCAGCGGAGCTTGCCCTTAGGCTAAAGGCCGTCAGAGTTTAGGACATGTCCGTTTTTTCCAGCCATTCTATTCCTTCTCATATTAAGTCAGAAATTCAGCATCGGGCTGCTGCCAGTGGCACGTTAAATTGTTATGTTTATGATACAGCACCCATGCGAGAAAAAATTGCGCATCTTGTTCAGATCATGCCAAAGGGTCTTGAGGTGTTTTATGCGATGAAAGCCAATCCACACCCAGCCTTTTTAAAGGCGGCTCTGGATGCCAATGCTGTAGGTATTGAAATTGCCAGTCTTGGTGAAGCCACGAAGGCTGTGGAAGCTGGTTTTACTGCAAATCGCTTGATTTACACTGGCCCTGGGAAGTCTCTGGAAGAGTTGACGTGGAGTGTGGAAAACGGTGTGCGAACTGTGCATATTGAGTCGTTGGTTGAAGCGCATCGTTTGAATGAAATTTGCAAAAAATCCGGAAAAAATATAGATATTTTACTGCGTATCAACGCCAATTTTGATATTCATGATGCCCAGACCACCTTTTCCGGTGGCAGCAAAAAGTTTGGTGTTGATGAAGAGAAGCTGGATGATGCACTGCCCCAGATTTTGGCACTTACACACCTGAATTTTCGTGGTTTACATGTTTTTGCTGCATCGGGTGTGTTGGATGTCGGTGATTTGCTTAAAAACTGCGAACTGGTTTTTGATCTTACCAAAAAAATAGAAAAAACCTATTCAGGTGTGAAGTGCGATATCATTGACTTTGGTGGTGGTTTTGGTGTTGATTACCTTGAAACTGGCGAAGATTTCAACCCGCAGGCCTACGCCGATGGGCTGGCTATTATGATAGCGGACTACGGCTTCGAAGGTCGCCATTTTGTGCTTGAGCTGGGCCGTTATCTGGCTGCCGATTCAGGCTATTTTTGTACGGAAATTCTCGATATTAAAGAGAGCCGGGGTAAAAAACAGGTGATTTGTGCCGGTGGCATTAATCATTTTCGCAGACCCGCAGCCTTGTCGATTAATCATCCGCTGGGCATTATTCGTACTGCGGCAGATAAGGTTTTTGATGGGCAAATTGCCGTTAAAAATGAGAAAGTGTATTTCGGAGGCCCGCTTTGCACCAGTGCAGATAAGCTGGCGAATGATGTTTTTATTGAGAATGCAGACATTGGTGATATCGCTGTGTTTGGATTGGCAGGGGCATATGGGTTGACCATGTCCAATCAGGAATTTTTAAGCCACGCGCGACCCGAAGAGGTCGTTTTGGATTCTAAGGAGTTTGATTCATGAATCATTTACAGGAAGTTATTGAGAAGGCGTGGGATACCCGAGACGATTGGGACACACATAATGTGGATGCAGAAAAGCGCGAAGCGATTGAGCGTGCTGTTCAGCTGCTGGATGATGGCGGCGTTCGGGTTGCCGAGAAAGATAGTAAAGGAAAATGGGTCACCCATGAGTGGTTGAAAAAATCCGTGCTGCTTTATTTCAAATTGCATGACAATCAGGTGATTAGCGGTGGCGGCACTAACTATTTCGATAAAGTTCCGCAGAAATTTGCTGGTTGGGGTGAAGACATGTTCCGCAAGGGCGGTATGCGTGTGGTTCCACCCGCAAGTGTGCGCAAGGGTGCTTATATCGCGTCTAAAGTTGTGCTTATGCCAAGTTATGTGAATATCGGTGCGTATGTTGATGAAGGTACGATGGTGGACACTTGGGCAACCGTCGGTTCATGTGCTCAGATCGGTAAAAATGTACATCTCTCCGGTGGTGTTGGCATTGGTGGTGTGCTTGAACCACTACAAGCGACCCCAACCATTATTGAAGATAACTGTTTTATCGGTGCACGTTCCGAAGTGGTGGAAGGCGTTATCATCCGTGAAGGCTCCGTGCTTTCGATGGGTGTTTATATCGGTCAGTCGACCCGTATCTTCGATCGTGAAACCGGTGAAACTTTCTATGGTGAAGTGCCTCCCTACTCAGTTGTTGTTTCCGGATCTATGCCGGGTAAAACTGGTGGCCCGAATCTCTACTGCGCGGTGATTGTGAAAAAGGTAGATGAAAAGACCCGCTCCAAAACTGGAATTACTGAGCTATTGCGCGAGTAATATTTTCTCCTGTTTGATAAAAGGGCTGCCACTCGGCAGCCCTTTTATTGAAGGTTATAAATAGGCGAGTGAACGCTTACTTAAGTTGCTTTAATAAGGCAGTGCACTATAAGCATAGACCTGCTTTGGGTCGTTGAAACGGGCGAATAGTTCGAGTCCTTTGATACCATCAAGCCAGGTTTTTGCGCCCGGTAAGGCAGCAATGACCTTCACTGTATCATGGCCAAGCCATGTGTTGAGTTCACCCAACAGGTTTTCTGCAAGAAAACCTGCGAACCCCATCTTGGGTTCGATGGAAACTTTGCGATAATCATTTCCCAAACCCGCATGTTTGGCGGCTGAAGCGACAGCTGCTTTTAAATCTCCCAGTTCATCAACAAGACCGAGCCGTTTGGCATCCAGCCCACTCCAGACCCGGCCTTGTGCCAATTGATCGGCACGTTCCGGTTTCATCTTGCGGCCTTTGGAAACATGCTCGATAAATTCACGGTATACATCGTCTACGCCCATCTGGAAGACTTTGGTGAGTTCAGCATTGAGTGGTCGATCAGAGCGCAAACCTCCTGCAATTGTGGTTGTGCCCAGACCATCGGTATGGATACCCAGTTTATTCAGGCCTCTGTGCATGTTTGCCATCATCCCAAACACACCGATGGAGCCTGTGATTGTGGTTGGCTGTGCCCAAATTTCATCGGCAGGCGCTGAAATCCAGTAACCACCGGATGCCGCAACACTTCCCATGGAGACAATGATCGGTTTACCTGATGCCTTGACTCGTTCAACTTCTTTACGAATTACTTCGGATGCCAGTGCGCTTCCGCCCGGAGAATCGACTCGCAATACCACTGCCTTGATACGCGCATCTTGCCTTGCATCACGAAGCAGGCCTGCAATTGTGTCGCCACCAATTGTGCCTGTGGGTTGTTCACCGTTTACAATCGGACCACTGGCTGTGACGACACCAATCAGATTCGGGCTGTCGTTTTGTGGCAGGTTCATGGTGGTTGCACGAAGATAGGTTTTATAATCAATCGTATTGATATGTGTTGAAGAGTCTGCATTCATCAGTCCGGCAATGTATGATTCTGCCTCATGTTTGTCAGCCAGCTCATCGACTAACCCTTCGGCCTGCATTAATCGGCCAAAGTTGCCATCATGTTTGGCAAGGTAGGTGGAAGGCGCATCCAGCATCGTTTGGATGCGTTCAGGTTTGATGCCGCGCATGGCTGCAAGGTCTGTTTTATAGGCTTCCCACAATGTCCCTAACCAGGCTTTGTTCGCGATACGATCGGCATCGGACATATCATCACGAACCAGTGGTTCAGCGGCTGATTTATATTCGCCTGCGCGGAAAAGGTGGATGTCCACATTCAGTTGTTCCAATGCGGATTTGAAATAGTTCCGATAAAGCGCAAAGCCAGTCAGTTCGATCAAACCCATCGGATGCAGGTAGAGTTTATCTGCGGTAGCAGCTAGATAGTATTGAGATTGTGTAAAGGCATGGCCAGCCACTACAACTGATTTACCACTTTGTTTAAATGATTCGATCGCAACCCGCAGATTTTGAAGTTTTTCCAGCGGTGCACGTTGTAGATGTTCCAGTTTCAAATGAAGCATTTTGATTTTGGGATCATGTTTGGCCAGTTCCAGTGCCTGACTTACATCTTCAAGCAATACCTGATCCTGTGAAGGCAAGGAAAATGGAAATGAATCTGAATCAGGCCGGATAATCTGTTCAACCAGTTGCCCTTTGGGTTCAATGACCAGAACCGTGTTATCCGGGACTTTAGGTTTGTTGGTAAAAAGCACGCTGAGAAAAACGATGAAAAATAGTAGGAAGAGTCCGTTGATGAAAACGGCACGAATGCGGTCTATCCAGCGCATGAGTCCTGAAAAAAATGATTTCATATCGTTCTCCTAAACCTTGTGTTGATGAAAATACGGGATGCATTTGTTCAACTATTCATTGCCATCATGATCGCTTGGCATGTTGTCAGCAAGCCGTAGGGTGCGCCTTATGATGCAACATGTGCAACCTACAATTGATGCCATCCAGGCTGCAACCCTTGCCCTAATTCAGGGATTAACAGAATTTCTGCCCATTTCATCCTCCGCACACCTGGCACTGGTGCCGCTATTGTCCGAATGGCCGGATCAAGGGCTGGCTTTTGATTGCGTGGTGCATTTAGGTACATTGACCGCAGTCATTATTTATTTTCGCACAGAACTTTCTCATATGGTTATGGGTTTTGGAAAAACCATTTCATCACGCTCTCTGCAGGTAGACCGCGATGGACAATTGGCATGGTTCATTGGCCTGGCCACGATTCCTGTTGGGATTGCAGGGCTGGCCTTTAAAGACGTGGTTGAAAATGAATTGCGCTCAATTGAAACCATTGCGTATGCATCGATTTTTTTTGGATTATTGTTGTTGTGGGCAGATCGTACAGGTCAACGTAGAAAAGCGGATGACGCATGGACGCTTAAAGATGCGATGATTGTGGGTCTGGCTCAGGCCATTGCACTGATTCCCGGCACATCGCGATCCGGCATTACCATGACTGTAGCGCTGATGCTTGGTTATACACGCAAGGCAGCGGCACGCTTTTCATTTTTGCTCTCGATTCCAGTCATCACATTGGCAGGAGGCTTGAAAGTAAAAGAGTGGATCGAGGAAACCAATCATGTTGCGGGCGTTTCTGAATTACTCATTGGCTATGTTGTCTCTGCTGTTTCAGCTTATGTTTGTATTCACTATTTCTTAAAATTTCTGGATCGTACTGGTATGGGACCCTTTGTGATTTACCGCGTTTTACTTGGATTCATTCTTCTTTGGATGGTCTGGTAAAAATTCTCTGTTAGACTCTTTCGATGCTTGCTCCACACATTGATCCTGTTGCGCTTCAGATTGGCCCGGTAGCGATACATTGGTATGGACTGATGTATGTGGCTGCGTTTTTTTTGGCATGGTATTTGACCAAATATCAGCTGATAGAGCAGGGAGCATGGAACAAAAGCATTACTTCTGAACAGTATGAAGGGCTTTTTACGGCGCTGATTCTTGGCGTAATTCTTGGTGGACGTCTTGGCTATATTTTCTTTTATAACTTCGCGTATTACAGCAGTCACCCGATCGAAATTTTTTATGTCTGGCAGGGGGGAATGAGTTTTCATGGTGGGCTGATTGGCCCGGTGATTGCCGGTTGGTGGTATTGTAAAAAACACGCGATGCCATTCATGATGTTAATGGATAGATTTTTTGTTGTCGCACCACTGGGCCTTGCTTTTGGGCGTATGGGTAACTTTATCAATGGCGAGCTTTGGGGGCGGGTTGTTCCTAACGCTACAGATGTTCCATGGGCTATGATTTTCCCAGGGGCCGGGTCTGTCCCAAGACATCCAAGCCAACTCTATGAACTGGCACTGGAAGGCGTTGTACTGTTTCTGATTCTCTGGTTTACCCGAAAAAAAATATGGCCGAATGGTATGCGTGTTGCCATTTTCCTGATTGGTTATGGGGCGGCTCGAATTTTTTGTGAAAATTTCAGGGAACCTGATGCGCATATCGGCTTTCTTTTTGGCTCAATTACGGAAGGCATGCTGTTATCCTTGCCGATGATTGTCATTGGCACAGGCTGGGCTTATCTTCTTCTAAGAAAAAAATAAATTGAGTGTTGCTATGGTTGATTGATGCCGACGTTTTATTTAGTCAGTCAGTCCTATTGATAAGATAACAAGGGATCTTTTTTTAGCACAACGATGCGATGATTTCTTTTAGTTTTTTTGGAGACAATGGTTTACGCAGTACCCCGTTGATAGGGTCAATATCTACATGATCCAATTGCCCCGGACTTCCAGTTGCGATGTAGCAAGGTATATGCGGATGGCATTTTTTGATTTCATAAGCTGTGGCAAGCCCGTTTTTTCCAGGCATGTTCATGTCTGTGAAAATCACCTTAGGCAACTGATATTGATCCAAAGTCATATAGTTCAGGTAGTGGGTTCCTGATACAAAACCTTTTACATCAAAACCAAATTCCTGAATGAGCGTCTCAAAAAGGTCGCGATATAGTTGATCATCATCAATAATATGAATCATTTTTTTACCTCTTTATTATGTTGATAGAATGTTCAGAACAGCCTTTTAATAAGGCAAATACAATATGGTTAGTTGTTATGTTTATGTTCCCTCATCCGCAAGCATGATTCTAATGCAATGTTTTAAATACATCAAGATGCTTTTAAAGCATTGCATGTAAATCACAACGAAATATTGTGCCGTATGGAAATTCACAAGGTTGTTGGCCATAATATTCGTAGTTTACGAAAATCCATTGAGCCGCCTGTTAGTATTAACCGTTTAGCAACCGCTGCCGAGATTGATCCTGGACAACTTAGCCGTGCTGAACGTGGGCTGGCAGGGCTTTCACTTCCTGCATTGGTTCGTGTCGCTGAAACTCTGGGGATTCCAGTCATTCGTCTGATTGATCAGCAGGCGGAAATAATTTCTGAGTCTGATCAGGCATATTCATACACAAAAAAGCGTGATCGCTCTTCTTTGGTCTCTGAGCTGACAGGGTTGATTTTGAGCAGCGTACTCAATGAGCATAAAAACATCAAAACCGGAAAAAACGAAGAGAAGCTGTTATGCCAACAGATTCAGGCAGCCATAGAAGAAGGCGTTATGCGTGGTCAGCTTAAAGCAGAAAATGAATTGGCTCAATTAGAAGAAAACGGCAATTTATAACGACACGCCTCCTTTAATCTCCTCCTGCAAAAAGATCATGATGCGCTACAATCAATAGTAGAGGCTGAAAGTATGGGTCTCTGGAGGGTGTTATGTATTCCAAATTTTTAAATGTGACTATTTTTACCCTGGCCTTGGGTCTTTTCACACTCCCTGCTGCCGATGCAGCCAGCAAAGTTGAAATTGATGCGAAAGTGAAAGCTTCAGTGGTTTCTTTTTATGTACAGGTAAAGTCTGGAAAAGAGCTGGCGAATAAAGCTGCGGGTATGCTGGTGTTTCCTGAGGTATATAAAGCGGGAATTGGGCTCGGTGGGGAGTATGGTGAAGGTGCGTTGCTGGTTAAGGGAAAAAAATCCAGTTATTACAGCACTGCAGCAGCCTCTATCGGGTTTCAGCTTGGTGCGCAGGTCAAATCTCAGGTAATTCTGTTTATGACTAAAAAAGCACTTAAGCAGTTTCAAAACAGCAAAGGATGGAAAGCCGGTGTTGATGGGAGCATCGCGGTTGCCAACGTTGGAGCTGGTGGAGAAATTGATACCCATACAGCCAACAAACCTGTAATTGGTTTTATTTTTTCGAATAAAGGTTTGATGTATAATCTTACTTTTGAAGGAGCAAAAATAAGTAAAATAAGCAGATGATTATGTTTTGACTACAATGACTTGGTATTGTCATATTTCATTCGTAGTATGCATCGATTAATTTTTGGAGGACAGCCATGCTTCGTTTTACATTCATTCTTTTGCCTTTCATGTTGATATTTTCCGGGCAGGCTTTTGCCAAAAGCCTGACTTATACCATTGATCATGGAACTGTAGGGGTTATCACCAGTAAAACGGAAAAAGTTCGTTTGGTTGTGCAGGCAGCCGGTGATTGTAAAGAGATTGGCTACTCTATTGTTGCCGATGGTGTGTTAGCGGCCTCTGGTACCTTTAATCTTAAAAAACCGTTATCCATGCCTCTGGATTACACGATACTTACACTTTCATGTACCAATGCAGCAGTGATTGTTGCGGTTGATCAGGCAAATGATTCTGGCCCGCTCGGCTTTTAATTCATTGAGCCGCAACAGCGTTTAAATTTTTTACCGCTGCCGCAAGGGCAAGGCTCGTTTCTACCAATATCACTAACCTTGCATTGACCATCCAGATAGAGCCAGCGGCCATTTTTTTCCAAGTTGTTTTTCTCTGGACTGCTTGAAAGTTCACTGCGTATAAAGCGACTGGTTTCATGCAATGATTTGCCTTTGTTGCCATCGCAGAAGCTGGCAATAAATTCGACGCTTCCCTGTTGATCATTTGGTTGCCCTTTGTGTGTGCGTACAATTCTCAGGTTAATCCATCTCAATGTTGTGCCACCAAGGTTTTCGGGGCAAGCATCCGGATGCCAGGTATCCTGAAGATAATCATATTTCTTCAGTACATAAGCAGTATAGCGTGAGCGCATAAGTGCCTCAGCTGTTGGGGCGAATGCTTTCCCACTCAAAAAGGTTTCGCAGCAGGACTCCAGTGATTCACCGGATCCACATGGGCAGACATTCAAGGATGTCGCCTGAAATCACTTTTTATTGTTTCAATTCGTTTTCGATTGGCACCAAAATCTGAGTGCCCCATCCGTGAGGCTGATCTTAAGTGAATCTGTCTAGGTGCACGATTGAGTCGAATTTCAACATCATCTACAAATCGGAAAAATGTTGAGGTAAACTCAGCGTGTAGATAAGTGTCGGTTTCCGCAATGATGATGCCGCCGTTTGTTTTGATTGAATCACGGATTTGTTTCCAAGCAACGGGTAGTTCTTTTTCACTGGTTTTTATCGCGGAGATAGCATGTTTTGCTTGTTTGCCTGTATAGGATTCACTGCAAACACAGTTGGGTTTATTTGGGCAAGGCGCAAGTTTTCCATGGCTGAGTCCGATGGTGTCCGACTTGTTTTGTGAAAGCCAACCAAGCCCCAGAAAGAGTAGTAAAATTAATCCTGATAATATCAACATGCCTATGGCAAGTTTGACCAACATTTTATATTCCCTCCGAAACCTTTCAGAGCAACAGCCTAAATGCTGGTAAAACGTTCAACAAGGCAAGGCTGTTTTCGATTTCTCTGAAAATATTTAAGTTTTATTTATGCCGTGGTTTTTGGCATGCTTAGCACATCTTTATTCAGGGGTTTTTATTTATGGGTTTTTCCTGTTTTATCAAATTGGTCATGGGTGCAGCGTTGTTTTCGGTTTTGGGTTTCTTTGCTGAACCCTATCTTGGCCTGGACAAGGCACCTGTTGGATCGATTTTGGCTGTTGGACTTTTTCTTGGTGTTATTATTGGTAGTGTGGCGACGGTTTTTTATCCATCTTCTGCGGAGCGTGGGGCTTCATCTGACGTTGGAACTGTTTATGTCGGCAATCTTCCTTTTAATGCTACAAAAGAAGATGTTGAAGATCTGTTTGGACCGTACGGAAGTGTTCATGCGGTGAGGCTTGTAACGGGTCCGAACCGTCGATCAAAAGGTTATGGTTTTGTAGAAATGGATGCAGAAGGCGCAAAAGCAGCACTTAAACTGAATGGTGTTGATATGGATGGTCGAAAGCTTCGTATCAATGAAGCCAAAGAGAAGGGTGCATAGAACCGTTTTTTCTCATTCTTTATAATGAAAAGGGATTGCTTCGGCAATCCTTTTTTGCTTTGTTCTGCCGATAGGCAGTTATCGAACCAGTGTTACACCTGTGAAGTAGGGGTGAAGGTTAGCCAGCCCAACATAAACAATCGCACTGATCACCATGACCATTGCATCATAGCGTAAAGATACACGTTGCCCGGAAGGTTTCGCACCGCGTCTATTGGCAGACAACATGTCAAATAAAGCATAAAGAAGGAAACCGGCAAACAAAATCATGGAGGCTTTATCACCATTGGTAAACAGGTGACCCGCTGACCAGAAAGTGATGCCCCAGAGCATTGGATGTGCGGTAAAATGTTTTAAGTTTGATTTCATTTCACTTGCAATGATGCAATAGAGTGCAAACAGCATTGAAATGTTTGTTACAACGTAACTCCAGGCCGGGGGCTCCCAAACAGGAATAAATGCAGCCTCACCTTTACCTATCACAACCAGTGTAAGACCAAACAATGAAATCAGCGCATACATACCCTTGTAAGGCTTCTCTCCCAGCTTTTCAAATAATCCGTTGCGCAGGGCTGGGAGTGTAGGCATCAGGTGCATTGCAAAAAAAATAGTCAGTCCCAAAATCATTGTTTCCATCTGTGACCCTCCAATGATTTAACTATATTAATCATAGCCTATAATTTATGAATCGGCAGGGCATGTATATACTCTTTATATTCGAATCAGAGTTGAATCCGTGGAATGTACAGAGAAGATGAGATGGTCCGTATAGAATAAAAAGTGTGACATTATTTCCCTGTGTTCACACTATGATGTTTAAGGGCTGAACTGAGGTGTAAATTGTGAAAATTCGTTGCATACAAATGTTAGTGATAATATTCATTGTATCCTTAAATTCATCCGTGTCCTTTTCCGGTGAGACCGTTGATAAGGATAAGGTTTTGCATTTCGATCAGTCTCAAGCGCCATTAAAAGAATTGAGTTTCAAGCATAAGCATGAATTAAAGCCAGTTGCGAATGATTTTCGTATTGTTGAAATTTCTTATTTAAGTAATGATCTCGGAGAGCGTTGGGCAATCGCAACATTTGAAAATAAATCAGCTGGGCAAAGGTTTCTTAAAAATAAGTCAGTTGTTGCAACATTTGCGGATGGTGTACAAACCAATAGTTTTAATCTTAATGAAACACTCAAAGGAAATGAACGTTTATCGAAGGCTGTTTTTTTTGGAGTTTACCCGTTTCCAATTGTGAGTGTGCAGATAGAGTAGTTATTTGCTTGTTTCAAGGCTGGCTGCTACCTGATCCAGATCATTTTCACTAAATACATGGATACCGTTTTTTTCCAGGAGTTTGGTGGTAATCCCTTGCCCGGAAACCTTTGTATGTGAAAAATTTCCATCATGAATCAGAGAGCTTCCACAAGAGGGGCTACTCTCTTTTAGAATGGCTATGCAGATATTGTGCTGCTTGCAAAGCGCTAAAGCTTTTTGTGCACCCTGCTCAAACGCTGAAGTCACATCTTCACCTTTGATATTGATAACACGTTTATTGGCTTGAATTTCAGCCGGTGGCCGAGGTACAGGCAGTCCACCAGTCACTTCAGGACAGATGATTATCAATCGGCCTTCTTTTTTCCATTGCTCAATGATTGTTGAGTTTTTTTTTTGTTTTTACCATCAAAACGCACGTTTTCGCCCATTAAACATGCAGAAATCATGATTTTTTTCATTGTACTAAAAATCTAAGGGCTGCTGTAAATGGGTTGTACCTACAGCGAGGGTTAAATCAAATGTGCTCGGGTTGATGCATAATAGATCAATCATAACCTAAGATTAGCTATAATATCACTTTAAAGCACGCGCATTAGGGAGCATCACAGATGGAAAGTAATAGAGAGGTTCTGCGTATGCTGGTTAAATCAATCACCCATTATGGAATGAAGTCGGCCAGTGGTGCTGGTTGCTGAGCGGCCTAATTCGGCATTCACAATTTCGTTATAAATACCTGCTTACTTAATAATGGCCCAAGGTTGAGATTGTTTATCTAAATAAACGCATAGACTAAGAAGGCTCCAAAGCATACAGCTATTACACCTCCAATGCGGCTAAATGGTTTAGCCAGTGACAATGCCCACGACATTAGTCGGATGAAGTTATTGCGCCCTATCGCAATAAATAAGAGAGCCGCGACAATAGAAAGCCAACCAAGGATTTCAATCACAAGAGGAAATCTAGATGCGTCAGATTGATAAATAAGTAATGCGCCGAGAATTAGTCTTAAAACAATGGAAAACATCTGTAGTTTTAAATTTTCGACATGTTTATTGAGGAAGCCAAATATAATTTCTGGGTTAAAAACAATGATTATACCAGCTACGAGAGTTAACGCTCCAAATGCTATTATCACAAGGGTCATAATCTGGCTCCATTAGAAATATAGCCTAAAATCCGAATGTATGCTTTATAGCGGTTGGATTACCAAGTAGTGGTTTTCAGCCGGATGAACGTTGCTGTTTTGAGAGGTATTTGAATGATCTCAAAATATGCACCCCCCAAAAGAAGCATATGGTTGAAGTATGTATTTCAGTTAAAGCTTTGTAGCTTGATAAAGAAATGAGTGGGGATATCAGTTATCAATAAAAAGGCCCGCCAGAGGCGGGCCTTTTTATATCCTTTAAAGGTAAAGACCTTTCTTAGAAACGGTTTTCACGAGGCTTAGCCTCATTAACACGTAGGTTACGTCCGCTGACTTCTGCGCCGTCTAGCGCTGAAATTGCAGCTTTTGCTTCGTCATCACTGTCCATTTCAACAAAACCGAAGCCACGGCTACGATCAGTTTCACGGTCAATGACCACTTTTGCACTGCTAACATCACCGAATTCCGCAAATACTTCGCGTAGCTCTTCATCATCAGTACGGAAAGAAAGGTTTCCAACATAAATATTCATACTTAAATCATCCTCGAAAATATCAAAACTCAAACCCATCGGATTTGGACTTCACCAAAGGTGGCGACCATAAACCCGTGGAAAAAATCCATGATAAAATCATCGGGAAAGAACGTACACAACTGACAAAATCGACCCCACTATAAGGACTGAATATGATAGAGCAAGAAAAACATCATTGGCGATAACCGTGGACGTTTCAGACACGTATTTTGAAATTATGCAACTCAGAGAATAAATCGATGATTTATTTTATCTGTATGAACTAAAATTTGCCAATGTTGATGCAAAATAGGGCATTTGTTTCTGATGGTGAACTATTTTTTAGCATGAACGGTTAAATGCAGAGGCTTATTAAAGATAAGTGTTATTCAGCTGGAGCATCATTGGTGCTTGCTTCAGAGGAGCCTTCAACAACTTGTTCAGCTGATGATTCTTCTGAAACTTCTTCAGTGGATGTTTCATCAGTTGCATCGCCGCGCTTTTCTAATTTGCGAAGACGTTTCTCTTCTGCCTTTTTTTGTTTAGCGAGCTCTTTTTGACGTTTTTCATATTTGAAATTTGGTCTGGCCAATCGGCACCTCCGGTCGTGATATGTGCCCGGCCAATGCAAGCGGGGATAACGCTGCTGATACGATTGAAACGAACAGGGCCAATACTGCCAAGCTTTTGCGCTGGCGTCCCGAAAATAGTCGTGATGGATAAATAATGTGTTGAATAATTTAATAGAACTGAACCTTAACAAAACGCAGCAGGCTTTCTGACAGGCTCCTTAGGAGCCTGAATTGGCTCAACAAAGTGAGGTTATTTCAGGTAAGGCATGACCACAGGGGGAACAAGCTCAGAGACATCGCCACCCATATCGGAAATTTCACGGATAAAACGGGATGAGACAAAGGTATAATCTTCACGTGCCATGACAAAACAGGTTTCGATTTTTTCATCCAGGCGACGATTCATGGTAGCCATCTGAAATTCATATTCAAAGTCAGAAGCGGCACGCAGACCGCGAAGGATCGCGTTGGCTTGCTGATCATGGGCGAGACCAACCAACAGACCTGTAAATGATACGGCTTCTACATTGGGCTCATCTGCAAAGGTTTCCCGTACCATTTTGAGCCGTGTTGCAAGATCAAACATGGGTTCTTTTTTTGGATTTTCGGCGACGCCAATCACAATGCGATCAAACAGTTTCAGCCCGCGATTGGCCACATCGACATGGCCGAGCGTGATCGGGTCAAAGGTACCGGGATAGATTGCAGTTCGTTTCATCTTATTTCCTTCTGTCTACGGATCATGGCTGGTCATTGTTGGTGATAAAAAATGCAAAGTGGTGTCACCGTAACGCCTTGATTGGGTTAACGTCCAGTTTTCAGGCCAGACAGGCACGATTCGGGATGATTCTTCAATCACCAGTTGATGACATTTGATATTATTTTCATCTATCCATTGAGGAATTTTTTCAGCAATGCCCTGATCGTAAGGTGGATCGGCAAAGATGAGGTTAAAGGTGCTGTTTTCAGTTCGTTTTAACGCAGTAGGCAGCGAACCCTTCATAATATTCCAGCAGTCTTTAAGCGCCAGTTTCTTCTGATTTTCCTGCATGTACTGACAGGCCTCATGCTGCTGCTCGATGGAGGTGGCAGAAATCGCTCCGCGTGAAATGGCTTCAATGGCCATAACACCCGTGCCGGAAAAGAGATCAAGCATGTTCCAGCCGCTCATGTCACCCAGGATATTAAACAGTGCTTCACGCACTCTGGACGGCGTAGGTCGAAGCCCGGGAAGGTCTGGCACATTCAGTACGCGCCCACGATAGGTTCCTGCAGTGATACGCATAAGACGACTTGATCAGTTGTGACGTGCTTTTACCACTTGCGCTCAAAGGTCGCCAATTGCTTATCCAGTAACTCTGTTGCATCAAAATCGCCGGGTGAGATCACATCACAGGTGTAACCAATATCGATGCCGATATTTTGTTCGGTATCAGGCCATGTAAGCGAAAGTTTCCAATTGGAGACAACCTTTTCTGCCCAGTCTTTTACACCCTCAGGGGTTGCATTTGGCATGAGTACAGCAAAACAGCCCATGCCCATGTCGGCGACAATATCAAATTCACGGGTTCGTTTACGTAGTTTTTTACCTGATTTTCTGGCCGCTGCTTCTGCAAACCATGTGGCGTGACCACGAACCAGCGATACATAGTTTCCGATACCAAAAACAACCAGGCTCAGAGCCTGACTGGTTTCTCTACAGCGTTTTTCTTCCAGTGGCAGGCGATGGCGAAAATAGTTTTGAGTTTCAAGTTCGGTAACGGGATTGCGGAAAAAATATTTCTCCAGTCGTTCACTTCGCATCAAAGCTGTGTTCACGCGTGCGATCAATTGGGGTGGTGTCACAGGCTTGGTGATGTAATCATCTACACCGAGAGTCAGGCCTTTGATCTGATCATCGAGTTCATCAAGAACGCTTAGAAATACAAAGGGGGTCAAGTTGTAGTGTTTGTCTTTACGAACCTCGTTATAGAAGGCCCAACCATCCATGTTTGGCATCATGATATCGGTCAAAATGAGGTCAACATGACGCTGTTCCAGAATGTTCAGTGCATCCGCGCCATCGGATGCTTCAAGCACACGAAATCCACCCTGTTGCAAAAAGTGACTGGTGATATCCCGGCTTGTGCTTGAATCTTCCACAACTAAAATTGTTTTCATAACTTTATTGAGCCCCCATTTGTGGGCCGACACGTATCAGATTCCATTGTGCGGGATTCATATACGTTTTGGCGACTGTCTTTAGATTGGCAAGCGTGACGGATTCAACCTTTTCAGTCCAGACTTGCAGGTAATCAAGGGGCATTTGATAAAACCCGATCATTGCCATGAGTCCGACACGTTCACGATTTGAGTCCAATCGCTGAGCAAAACCACCCATCAGGTTGGCTTTTGCTTCATCAAGGGATTTTTGGGTGATTTTTCCATCAAACATCTCCTGAAGCACATCACGGACGACTTTTTCTGCATCCTGAACCTGATCTGCCCGGGTTTGCAGTGTGATGATGAATGGGCCGGGTGAAGCAAGGGGTATGAAATAAGAATAGACGCCGTATACCAGACCACGTTTTTCACGCACCTCTTCCATTAAACGAGAGCCAAAACCGCCGCCGCCGAGCATGTGATTCAATACAAATATTGGAAAGAAATTCTGATCTTTTCGGGTAGGCCCCAGACGTACTATTTGTGAAAGTGTTTGTGATGTAGGCATTTCGATATGTTTTGTGAGACCATGAACATCGTTGGCATGATTCATTCCAAACAGCGATTTTTTTGGCTTGCCCTTCCATGTAACCAGTTTTGGTTTAAGCAGCTTCAGTAATTCCCGCATGTTGATATCGCCACTGATTGCCAGTACAGCACCTTCTGGCAGGACTTGTGAACTGTATAGTTTTTTCAGGTCAGTCAGTTGGATGTTTTGTAATGTTGCAAAGCTTCCTGATGAACGATGTCCATAAGGGTGGTTTTTAAAAAGTAGATTGCTTGCTGCTTCAGCAGCACGCACGGCAGGTTCCTCCTGTGCTTTTTGTGCTGAGGATATTGCATTGTCTTTGATGAGTTTGAAGCGGGCTGTGTTCCAACCTGGGGCAAGCAAGGCTTCAGAGAACACATCAATGCCTGTTGCAAGTGCTTCTTTCAGAACTGTCATGGAGAGGCTCATGCCATCCCGGTCAGCACTTGCACCGAGGCGAATTGCCTCAGCATCCAATCGTTCTGCCCATGCTTCATGGTCATGTTGGCTTGTATGGTCCGCCAACATGGCGGCCATTAGACTTGCAGTGCCACCTTTTCCGCTCGCATCAAAACGGCTGCCAGCAGGTATGATCAATTGCATGGAGACCATAGGCACTGCATGCGCTTCCATCAGTAGAATACGCAGACCATTGTCCAGTTTCGCCTCTTCAATGGGTGGTACAGCCTGAGCCGGGGTAATAAACAGAAAGCCACCGAGCAGCAGTGATGTAAGAAACTTCAGAAGGCTGTTGTTCATGATTTTTTCTCCGGTTTTAGCAGTCCCGTGGTTGAACGTTCAAACCTGATCCATTGTTTGAATGCATTTTGCACATCGGAAGCAGTGACATTTCGGATCGCATCCAGCCATTCATCCTGATGCGCAGCGCCAATACCGACTGTTTCAAGCCTGCCAATATGTTTGGCCCTTAAATACAATGAATCGCGAGCAAAAACCTCAGCTGCGATTACGCGTTTTTTTGCGGCGGTTAAGTCTTTTTCAGCAGGGGCATTTTTTTGCATCTTCTGTATGAGTTTCCAAAACGCTTTCTCAAATGCTTCAGATGTGTGCTTTGGCCCAAGGTTGCCATAGGCATACCAGAGATCGAGGCCCATACCGAACGGGTCGTAACCGGCACTGGCGGATGAAGCTTTGTTTTTGTCCACGAGTTCACGGGTTAATCTGGCTGAGCGACCACCTGCCAATAGCTCTGTGGCCATGGCAATGGCTGCGATTTCTTTATCGTTGATTCCAGGCTGCCAGACCGGCAAAGGCAAGGTGATTGCGAGCAATGGCAATTGTGCAGGAAGGTTCACTTCAATGCGTTTGGGGCCAAAGGGTGCTGGCTCTTTTGGATTAAAACGTTCCGGGACAGGTTTACGCTTCATGCGCCCAAACGTGTTTGCTACTCGTTTTTTAACACTGCGAAAGTCAACATCACCAACCACGACAACTGTGACACTGCCAGGTACGTAATGTTTTTGATAAAACGCACGCACATCATCAATAGTCAGTTGTTGTAAATCCTGCATCCAGCCGATGACAGGGTTACGATACGGATGTAATCGAAGCGATGCGGCAGATAGCTCTTCAAACATATGACTGTTGGGATCATCCTCGGTGCGCATACGCCGCTCTTCCATAATCACCTTGATTTCACGGCCGAATTCTTTGGCATCGAGTTTCAGATTGGCAAAACGTTCGGCTTCCATGCCCAAGACTTCATCAACGGCAGATGCAGGCACGGTTTCGAAGTAGGCCGTATAGTCTGTGCTGGTAAAGGCGTTATCATTGCCACCAATGGCTGCGATTCGTCTGGAATATTCCCCGGGGGCGAGTTTTTTTGAGCCTTTGAACATCATATGTTCAAATACATGTGCAAGCCCTGTTTTGCCGGGAACTTCATCACGCCCGCCGACTTTGAGCCAAATCTGTACCATGGCAACCGGTGCAGAGTGATCCTCTTCTACAATCAGCTTTACCCCATTTTTAAATTGGGCCTGCTGTAGTTCAGTTGCATGCAGTGCATGGGTCTGGGCGGTCAATAATAATAACCCGGCCATCAGAAATAAGCGTGTGCGCATGGAATCTCCTTAGAAAATGAGTTTGGGATGATGCGTGCAGTGCTGCATAGAATCAAATGGATTTTATCAGACAAATAACCTGAAACAGAATCTGCGAAAACAGGTATCGATTTACCTGCCGACATGTCGGTATTTGTTATCGGCGAAGTTTGGACGAGGCCCCTTTGTTTCGGCGGTTATTCGATATTTTCAAGAAAATGGATGCTGAACAGTTCATCGGTGTCGGTCCATACCGTGGATGGTGTGAAACCGGCTTGCCGCGCCAGACCATGAAACTCTTTGATGGTGTATTTGTATGAGTTTTCGGTGTGGATGCTCTCGCCCTCGGCAATGTCGAATTTTTCGCCATTGATATGGACTTGCTGGTCAGCATCACTCACAAGGTGCATCTCCACGCGCCCTTCGTGTTCATTATAGAAGGCGTGGTGATTAAAGTTTTCCAGATCAAAATTTGCACCCAGATCAGTATTGATACGTGTCAGCAGATTCAGGTTGAACTGAGCGGTTACGCCTGCTGCATCGTTATATGCAGCACTGAGAATGGCAGGCTCTTTTTTGAGATCCACCCCAATGAGAAGGCCGCCGCCTTGCCCGACCATGACAGCAATGTTGGTAAGAAAATCGATAGCGTCTTCCGGCGTAAAATTGCCGATGCTGGAGCCGGGAAAAAAGGCAATTTTACGCGCGGCCTTTGGCGTGTTGGGTAGAATGATCGGTTTGGTGTAATCGATGACAGCTGGATGCACTTTGACTTCGGGATAGTCTGCCACAAGCTGCTCTGCCACCTCTTGCAGGTAATCACCGGAAATATCCATGGGCACATAGGTATGGGGCTTCGCCGCTTCGATGAGCTGGCGCACCTTTTGAATGCTGCCGCAACCGGGTTCTACCAGTACACAGTCAGGGCCAATATGTGCAACAATTTCATCGAGATTTTCCTGCAAAATCGCCATCTCGGTGCGTGTCGGATAATACTCCTCTGTTTCACATATCGCCTCAAACAGACGCGAACCCACTTCATCGTAGAAGAATTTTGGTGGAACACTGCGCGGCTGCTGGTTCAGGCCGTGTATCACTTCGGCATAGAGATCGCCGGACACGTCATACTGTTTATCAAGATCGATGGTATTTGTCTGGCTCATGTTAGCTCCTGTGCAAGGCGAAAACCGCTGAATTGCCAGCGTTCATGGGGATAAAAAAAGTTCCGGTAGGTGGGGCGAATATGGTCGCTGGAGGTGGCGCATGAGCCGCCACGCAAAACCATCTGACTGCTCATGAATTTGCCATTGTATTCACCCAATGGTCCGTGTGCCTGTTGATAACCGGGATAGGATGTATAAGGGCTTTGTGTCCATTCCCATACATCACCATACATTTGAAGAAGCGGCTGATCGCTCTGTGTTTTTTGTGCTGCGACGGGTTGCAGGTAGCCCTGATCAGAGAAATTGCCAGTGATGGGCAGGCCTTCACTGGCGATCTCCCACTCGGCTTCACTGGGCAGCCGTTTGCCTGCCCAGCGAGCATAAGCTGACGCTTCAAAATGGCTGACATGGCAGACCGGAGCCTGAAGATCGACAGGACACATGCCTGTGAGTGTCATGTGCCACCAGACATCATCAACTTTTTCCCAGTAGAGTGGTGCCTGCCAATGGTTTTGCTGAATGGTTTTCCATGCTTCTGAAAGCCACAGGTCAGGGTCACGGTAGGCACCGGCATCGATAAATTCGATGTATTCAGCATTGGTGACGGGGCGCGAGGCGAGTCGAAAATTATCTACATAGACACGATGTCTGGGGCTTTCATTGTCATAAGAAAATTCATTGTCGCAGAATTCATCGACATGAAACCCTATGTTTTTTACGCCACCTTCAAAGGTGTGCCACTGTAACACCTGTTTGTTTGCAGTTGGTGGCGGTGGCATTTCAAGATAAACAGGCCGTAAGGGGTTGTAGGCAAAATTGTATTTGATATCAGTGAGCATCAGTTCCTGATGTTGTTGTTCATGGTTGAGCCCGAGTGTGGTGCGCCGAATGATTTCATCACGTTCATGATGATCTGTTTGATTGAGTAGTTTGTTCATCTGCGTATCAATATGGGTGCGGTATTGGTACACCTCCGCCACAGTTGGACGTGAGAGCAGGCCACGTTCAGGGCGTGGGTGGTAGGTGCCAATGGTATCATAATAGGAGTTGAACAGATGTGAAAACAGCGAATCAAAGATCTCGTAATCTTCGAGAAAGGGTTTGAGTAACATGGTCTCAAAAAACCATGATGTGTGTGCCAGGTGCCATTTAGGGGGGCTGGTTTCAGGTACGGTCTGGATACCATAATCTTCGATTTCAAGCGGTTGACAGATGTTTTCTGATTGCTGCCGGATACGGACATACTTTTTCTTTAGCGCTGTATGCTCAGCAGAAAATAGTGCGGTGTTTCCAAGTATAGCGTTGTTTGCTGTCATGAACTTCCCTCTTTTATCACCCTGTCAGAATTTAGTATAGCGGCTTGTTTTTCTATTGTCTGGCTTAAATTGATGTTTTGCTGGGAGCAAGCATCCAATTGGTCAATAAAAAATGCCAAATGACCTTGAACGGATGCGACTTCGGATAGTGGTGATTCGTAACTCCAGACGGCATTTTCAGCCAGCTTACTGCCTGAGCTGAGCGTGTAATAGCTTGCATCACCTTTATAGGGGCAAAATGTGTGATGTGATGAGGCTTGCAACAGATTTTCCTGCACATCAGCACGTGGGATGTAGAGCACAGGCTTGTATCCAGTTTCGTAGAGTGTCAGTGCATGTCGTGTGTTGGCAACGATTTGGCCATCAAACATCATTTTTATATGGTGATGCTCTGCTTTAATCGTAATGGTGTGATCAGGATTGCCTGTTTTTGCGCGATGTCTTTTGTTATCAGTGTGATTGGGCCTGATCTTTTGTATCGCCATATACAGCTCCTGTTTACGAATGAATTTTCCCTGTATGGACTCTTGCGGAGAACCATAGCCGCTTCACTTATGCAGTATAACCCTTGAATAGTGCGTTCTATTAATGCAAAAATGCACCGCATGGATTGGGATGATCTCCGTTTTTTTCTGGCTGTTGCCCAAAAGGGCTCAATTCGGGCCGCTGCACAACATTTGAAGGTGAATCATTCAACGGTGCTACGACGCATTACGGCCTTTGAAAAAAAGCTCGCGGTACGCCTGTTTGATCGATTGCCAACGGGTTATGCATTAACCCCGGCGGGCGAAGATATGGTGGCTGCCACAGAGCGCATTGAAGAGGAGGTCACGGCACTTGATCGGCAAGTTTTCGGACGGGACGCACAGCTCAGTGGCGAGTTGCGGATCACCATGCCCGATGCACTTGCATCACACCTTCTGATGCCCGTGATTGCAGGCTTTACGCAAAAATATTCGGGTATTGAGATTGAATTGGCTGTTTCGGGAAAAACCTTTGATCTGACAAAACGTGAAGCCGATGTTGCCATTCGAATTACTAACAAACCACCAGCCAATTTAATTGGACATCGGGTTATCCGTTATGCCAAGGCGGTGTATGCTTCGCGTGACTATCTGGCCCTGCATGACCCGATCAAACATCCGGAGCGTATGAACTGGCTTGGCTGGGAACATACGACACAGATTCCATGGTGGGTTAAAGAGACTGATTATACCAGTGTGCCGATACGCCATCAGATTAACCGTGAAATACTTCAGCTTGAGGCGGCCAAAGCAGGCATGGGCATAACCATGTTGCCTTGCTTCATCGGTGATCGTGAACCGCAGCTTTGCCGACTGCCGCCGGGAAACACGTTGCCCAGCCATGAGATATGGATTCTCACACATGAAGATCTCCGTTATACGGCCAGAGTGCGAGCTTTTGTGAGTTTTATATCTGAAGAATTGGGGCAATATCGGGATTTACTGGAAGGGAAGCTGCCTCAACCGAAGGTTTAATCAGCCTGTTGCACAGGGTGATCTTCAGCAGGGAAGGTGATGTCAAACACAATACCCTCGTCAGGTTTACTGTCGCAGTGAATAGTGCCGCCAAGGTTTTTTATAACGATATTATAAACAACGTGCATGCCTAATCCGCTGCCGCCTTCTGCACGTTTGCTGGTAAAGAAGGGATCAAAAATTTGTTTAAGGTTTTCCGGTGTCATGCCTTTTCCATTATCGGTGTAGTTTAGCTGAACGTTGCCGTCGATGTAGGATGCAGTGATCTGAATGGTACCGGAATTGCCTTTTTCAAACCCGTGTAGGGAGGAGTTGATGACCAGATTGCTGATAACCTGAGAGAGTAGACCGGGGTAACTCTGAATATACAGCTTATCCGGGCAATCAATAACGACTTGGTGGCGATCGTGTTTGAGTTTTGGTCGCAGGCTTTGTACGACTTCTTCGAGATATTGACGAAGTGAAAAATAACGCTGTTCGCCGCTGGATTGATCCACTGCCACTTGTTTGAAACTATGAATTAAATCAGCAGCACGCTTGAGATTGCTAAGCAACAATTGGGTAGATTCAAGTGCTGTATTGAGAAAGGTTTCGAAGTCACTACGGGTCAGTGCCCCCTGTTCATAGCGTTCATAGTATTCGTCTACATGTTTTTTCAGGTGTGATGCGGCCAGCATACCAACGCCAACGGGTGTGTTGATCTCATGTGCAACCCCGGCAACCAGACCACCCAACGCCGCCATTTTTTCTGATTGCACAAGATAATCCTGTGTCTGTTCCAATTTTTCCAGTGAGTTGGCGAGATCGGTGTTGGTGGTACGAAGTTCAGTTGTGCGCAGCTCTACTTTCTGCTCAAGCTCTTCGTTCAGGCGGCTTAACTCTGTATCGCGATCCTGAATTTTTGAGAGCATCTCATTGAAGGCATCCACCAGCATGCCCAGTTCATCTTCGGATTCCTTAACGGCGCGGACGGAGTAGTCCTGTTTTTTCGAAAACTGTTGTGCGGTTTCAACCAGATGAAGCAGCGGTGCGGAGATTATATGTTGCAGGCGGGCGGAGAGAAACCATGCGACCCCGACAATAAAAAACGTGAGAAAAACGGCGTAGACCAGATATTGCATGATGAACCGTTCAACCTGTTTCAGGTCGGATTCAAGATAGATCATCCCGATATGGGTTTCACCGCGGGATATATGTTGTAATATCGATATATTATGACCTGAAAGATGGTCCGAGTGGCTTGATTGATCGGCGTGGTCTGAATGGTTTGGGTGGGTAGGACATGTTTCTGTCTGTTCGTGATCTGCATGCAGATAAGTCGCAAAGATTTCACCATTGGCATCATAGATACAGGCAACACGCAGGGAGCTGTTCTGTTTTAGTGAGGCCAGGGTACTGTTTGCAGACTCCTGATCAAAAAACTCAAGGGCCGAGATGCTCTGTTCGCCGAGTACGTTTGCGGTTATGGTTAAATTGTTGGCGAGCGTACTTTTGCTATAATAGATGCCATAAACAAGCTGTAGCAGACTGGCGAGAAGCAGTGTGGTTGTGCTGATGGCGATGATGAGAAGGATCAGTTTTTTTCTGGTCGATGCGTCACGTATGGTGGTTATCACTGACGCGAACATTATTCTGCCTCCGGCTTGATTATAGTGGCTATTTTCATGAGTTGGGAGCTGGCTTTAAAACCGGCTTGCTGTAATCGTGTTGCATTGATGGTTAATTTAATTCGATCATGATCTTTGGTAAATTCTATGATGCCTTTGCTGTCAGCAAAACCCTGAATATCACTGACGGTGAGCATGCCGGGCCTGTTGATCTCTCCGTTCAGCTTTGTGAGGTGATCGCTTTCAGACTGGCTGACAAAAAGAATGTGGCATGGGGTATCTTTGTTGAGTGCTTTGTTGCCAAGTCTTTTGATGTGCAGTGCGCGTTGCGGCCTGCTCTTTTTTTCTACATAACTGAGTGCTTCACCAAAGGGGTCTTCGCCATAGATGCAGAGTGTTGTTGCAGATTGATCCTGCTGCATACTGTCGGTTGGCCAGGTGATGTAATTGAAAAAATTGTAGAGAAAAATTGCCTTGATCGTGTATTCCCGATCCGCAGCCCTGGCAGGCACTGTTGAATAGGCCGTGCCGATCAGGCCAAACAATAGCAGGAGCAGCAATAGGCATGTTTTATTTATATGGCTGCGTGACCCGTTGCTATTATTCATTGACTTCATCCTTCGGCATCATCCATTGTATCAAAAGGTTAATCGCAGTGTGCCGTACACGGCTCTGCCGGAGTAGATGGGAATGGAGTTGATGTTTTTCCGGTTAATTTCCGGGTAGTAGATCGCTTTATCGAGCAGGTTATCCACCGAGATGGAGAAGGTTCCATCAAGTGCATCTGAAGCTTCCAGCAGCCGGGTGAGACTGAATGTCACTTTGGCTGATATGAGGTGATACGCGCCCGGTTCAGGGTTCACATCTGAGGTGGTTGGGTCCACGTCCCTCGTGGGAGTTGGTTTGCCAAAGTAGGTATCGAAGAGGCTGAGGCTATGGCCATGCAAAAACTCATAATTCAGGCCCAGCTTGGCCATCAGGTTGGGGGTGAATGTTTTATTCTTCAGGCCAGTATCATCTTTGTTTTGTTGATATGTGGCTGAACCGAGCAGGCTCAGTGCATCGGTCAGCATAGCCTTGCCCTCCAATTCAACACCGTCGAATGTAATTGTGCCAGCGTTGACAAAGGTAAACAGGGGGCCTGCCACACGTTGCCGCAAAATAATGTCTTCGATTTTACTGTGGTAGTAGGTCAGGGCCGCATAGTGGTTTGTATCGTGGTAAAAAATCTGAGCCTCGCTGGTGGCGATGGTTTCAGGTTTCAGATTGGGGGCTCCCAGCAGTGTGGGAGTGGTGGCAAAGCGTTCGTTGGCGTAGGCGGAGCGGTAGGCCTCACCATAAAGCAGTTTGGCACCCCAGTGTTTGTTGAAGTTTGCGATGATACCAAGGCGAGGTGAGATGTCTGCGGTTTGGTTATCCACTTTGTTCCAATTCGCACCCACGATCAGTTTAAGTTGGTCTATGGGTGTGTAGGCAGCTTCGGCATAGAGGCGACTTTGATGTGAAAGGTAGCTGATGCCCGCGGTGGGTGAGCCGTGTTGGTTTTCATATGCTCCGCCAAACAGCAAATCGAGATTGTCCAGCACTGGCCCTTTGAACGTGGCCTCTACGCTTATATCGTCAGCGAATCGGTGTCTGTCCGGCGCGACATCAAATTTGAGGCCGTTGAAGGTCAGGTGATAATCGGCTTCCCATGATGTGCCGATACCGTGGTAGAAACCACCATCAAGCATCAGGTGGCGTATGGTTTCATTGCCTTCAGGCCATTTTACGCCTGTGCCCAAGTTGTATTGCTTGTAGCTGGTGTAGAGGCTGGCCAGTTCAAAGTTTTTGTAAGCCAGCGTGCCGAAGGAGCCAAAATCGGTTTCTTTCATTTTTGTCTGATCATTGATGTTGTTTTCATCGATAGCTCTGAAATCCCAACCATCGGTTTTAAAGGCTTTAAGACCCAGCGTGATGCCCAGATCATCACCCCTCCATCCGCCTACTGCATCCTCTGAAAGGGTATTGAAGGAGCCATACGTTGTTGTCAGTGTGGTTTTATCCATCTTTTCGGCTGATTTGGTGATGATGTTGATCACGCCGGAAAAAGCGCTGGTGCCATAGAGCACAGAACCGGGGCCACGGATCACCTCAAGGCGTTCAATGGTTTCGATGGGGAAGGCTTGCAGTAATGAGCCATGCAGACCACCACTGTAGCTAGTACGGTGCGGTCGGCCATTGATCAGAAAGAGAATGTCGCGGTTGGCATGTGAGCGCATCTGTCCGCGTATACTGATGCTATTGCTGTGAAAGTGTGAACCGATCCCCTGTATACTGGGTACACGGTTGAGCACCTCTTTCAAATTTTTGGCACCGAACTGCTGAATCTCGCGTGCCGTGACAACACTGAGAATACTTGGTGCTTCGGAGACGTTTTCCGCTTTTTTTGATGCAACGGTAACCCGCATATTCATCAGATCGGTGAGGTCTGTGCTGAACATTTGATCAAATTCTTTTTCTTCAGACGATGTGCCACCATGGGCTTGGGCTTCAAGGACAAAGCCGCATAAAAAAAATGTAGTCATGAGCAGATGGATCAATTTCATGGTTAAACCCCTGTTAATATAAGGTTGCGTTATAAGAGGTGGTTGCTCATTCCATGCATATCGTCTGGTGGCATCGTTGCCAGATCACTCTTGCGCGCGTTATATATGTATCGCATTTTTGGTAAGATACTTGATTCATTATGGCGGTTTATAAAAACAACATGTTTTTTTTGAGCCTTTGCTCACAAAATCAAACGCTTAGCGTGCATGGTTTTGGCAGGCTATGAATGGCCCGCACGGATACGCTGGTTTTTTTTAGAGCATCCTTAAATTTTTATTGGGTTCTTGCGCCATGGTGAGTGATGCGTAGCTTGCCGCCTCTTCCAATTATTCGTTCCGGAGACACATATGCCATCGATTACCCGAGCATTGATCAGTGTATCAGATAAAACAGGTGTAGAAGATTTTGCACGATCGCTGGCCGATCGCGGTGTGGAGCTGCTTTCCACCGGTGGAACTGCCAAGCTGTTGAGAGCCGCAGGTATAGCTGTGCGTGATGTGTCTGATTATACCAACTTCCCTGAAATGATGGATGGGCGTATCAAAACGCTGAATCCAAAAGTGCATGGTGGCATTTTGGCGCGTCGTGATCATGAAGGTGACCTTGCTTCGATGAAAGAGCATGGTATTGACCGTATTGACCTGGTTTGTGTGAATCTTTATCCATTTCGTGAAACGGTGGCTAAAGATGATTGTACAGTTGATGATGCGATTGAAAACATTGATATCGGTGGCCCATGTATGATTCGTGCATCAGCTAAAAATCATAAGTTTGTGACGGTGCTGGTTGATCCTGCTGATTATGCACTGGTTCTGAAAGAGGTTGAATCTTCGAATGGTTCAGTGGGGGAAGATGTGCGTCGCATGCTGGCTGTGAAGGCATTTGCACATACGGCCTCTTATGATGGCGCGATTGCCAATCACTTCTCTTCTCTGAATGTAGATGAGAGTAAACGAAAGTTTCCGGACATCTTCACGCGCCAGTTTATCAAAACTGCGGATGAATTGAGATATGGCGAAAATCCGCATCAGGACGGTGCGTTTTATGCAGACCCTGAAGATACCGGCCTTTCTCTGGCCGATTGTGAAGTGCTTCAGGGTAAGGCACTCTCTTATAATAACATCGCGGATGCCGATGCAGCTTTTGCCTGTGTGCGTGATTTTAACAAAAACGCTGCGGTGATTGTAAAACATGCGAATCCATGCGGTGTCGCCGTGGGTAGCGTGCAGTCTGAAATCTATGAACGCGCCCGTGCGGCTGATTCCACCTCTGCCTTTGGTGGTATTGCAGCCTTTAATCAGCCTCTGGAAGGCGATACAGCGAAGTTGATCTCAGAAACGTTTATGGAAGTGGTGATTGCACCGGGTTTCACTGATGAAGCACGAGAAGCATTGAAAGAGAAAAAGAACCTTCGTTTGTTGCTTGCGCCATCTGCTGAGCCTGTAACAGGCGGTTTGGAGTTCAAACGTGTGAATGGCGGGCTTCTGGTTCAGGAGCGGGATGCGCATATTCTGGATCGTGAGGCATGTAAAGTTGTTACAAAACGCGCGCCGACTGAAGAAGAGTGGCAGGACATGCTTTTTGCATGGTCTGTGGCCAAACATGTGAAATCCAATGCGATTGTTTTTGCCAAGGCTGGCGTGACACTGGGTGTGGGCGCTGGGCAGATGAACCGGGTGAACTCCACCCGTATTGCAGCCCATCATGGTGGCGAAGCGATCAAAGGCTCAGCGGTTGCATCGGATGCCTTTTTCCCATTCCGCGATGGTGTTGAGGCTTTGGCAGAAGCCGGTGCAAAAGCGGTGATTCAGCCGGGTGGTTCAGTGCGTGATGAAGAAGTGATTGCGGCTGCTGATGAATATGGCTTGGCAATGATCTTTACTGGCATCAGGCATTTCAGGCACTAAGTTTTATGGCACAGATTAAGATTTATGCACTTCGCTCTTCGTATGAGGGGCATCAAAAGTCTTTGTCAGATATCGTACATGGTTGTGTGGTTGATGCGTTTGCTTTGCCAAAGGACAAACGATTCCATCGTTTTGTTTTACTGGAAAAGACCGATTTTTTCTTTCCAGAGGATAGAAGTGATCAATATATCATTATTGAAATCAGCTGTTTTGAAGGCCGTTCAGTGCAGACGAAAAAGAAACTGCTTCGATTGCTGTTTGAGCGTTTAGATAAAGAAATGGACATAGCGGTGCAGGATATTGAAATCACAATCTCTGAAACGCCTAAAGAAAACTGGGGAATCAGAGGATTGCCTGCGGATGAATTACAACTCAATTATAAAGTTGAAAAGTAGCTAGAGGAATAACAATGAAAGTACTGGTAGTCGGTGGAGGCGGTCGTGAACATGCCCTCTGCTGGAAGTTGAAACGGTCTGAATCTGTATCGGAAGTGGTCTGTGCGCCGGGGAACCCTGGCATTGCCCGTGATGCGCGTTGTGTGGCTGTGGGTGCTGAGGATATAGATGGTTTGATGGTGTTGGCTCGTGCTGAGAAGCCGGGGCTTGTTGTGATTGGGCCGGAAGTTCCGTTGGTTTTAGGTCTTGCTGATCAATTAAGGGCTGAAGGTTTTGCTGTTTATGGCCCTGACCAGGCAGCGGCTGAACTTGAGGGAAGTAAAACATTTTCCAAACGATTGATGCATCAAGCAGGCGTGCCAACTGCAAAATTTGAAGTGCATACTGATGCGGATGCGGCTGAAGAAGCGATTCGTGCATGGGGCGCTCCAATTGTGGTGAAAGCTTCTGGCCTTGCGGCGGGTAAAGGCGTGATTGTGGCATATGATGTTGAGGAAGCGGTGCACGCTGCCCGTGATATGCTGGCGGGAAACAGTTTTGGTGATGCTGGCTCTCAGGTCGTGATCGAGGAGTGTTTGATCGGTGAAGAGGCATCGTGCCTGTTTATTGTTTCGGGTGATACCATTCTTCCACTGGCTTCAAGTCAGGATCACAAGGCATTGCTTGATGGTGATAAAGGCCCCAACACAGGTGGTATGGGTGCGTATTCTCCGGCCCCCTGTGTCACAGATGACGTTGCCGACGAAGTGCTGGAAAAAATCGCACGGCCGATTATTGCTGCACTGAAAGATCAAGGCGCTGAGTTTATCGGTACACTTTATGCTGGCGTGATGTTGACAACAGATGGCCCGAAAGCACTTGAGTTTAATGTTCGTTTTGGTGATCCGGAATGTCAGCCGTTGATGCGTCGTCTGAAATCCGACCTGGGTGAATTGTTATTGGCTGCGGCTGAAAAGCGCTTGGATGGTGTGACACTTGAGTGGGATGATCGTATGGCACTATGTGTGGTGGTCAGCTCCGATGGGTATCCTGCGGCATTTAAAAAAGGACAGGCCATTGCCGGCCTGGATGATGTCGAAGCAGCGGGGACAACAGTATTTCATGCTGGAACGGCCGAAAAAGAAGGCGTGATTGTGAATAGTGGTGGTCGTGTGTTGGGTGTTACCGGGCTGGGTATTACTGTTTCTGAAGCGCAGGCTGTGGTATACAAAGCACTGGAAAAACTTGATTGGCCGGGCGGTTTTTATCGGAAGGATATTGGTTACAGAGCTGTTGCAAGAGAGGGTTAGGTTTTTTGTCCTTTTGCTGGGCATAATGCTTCCTTCTCAGGTGTTTGGGTTTGAGTTTATCGAGCTTGATCGAGGGCGAGGTTTGCAATTGTATAGCAATTACTGCATTGCCTGCCATGGCGATGACGGGCATGGAAGTCACTTTGCACGTGAAGATATTAACTCGAACATGCCTGTTTTTTTATCTGATGAAAATGCAACACCCAGACGCTATTTTAAGCAGATTTATCATGGTGGCGGTGGTATGCCACAGATGCATGATGAGCTTTCGGAATGGGATATCTGGAATGTCGTTTATGCCATTCCCTTGATTCGTCAGCAACAACATGAAGAGTGGAAGCCTGAAAAATTCGATTATTGGCAAAAGGTACATTGATATACAAAACAGAGGCCTCTGTTTTGTTTGGGCTGCAAGCATAAAAATGCGATTGTTACCTTGCTTATTGAGGTTGTATATTTGTGTGTGAAATGAGGTGGATAATGGAAAATATTAAAGTATTGATCCTGATGGGAAGTAAATCTGATCTTCCGATTATGGAAAAAACAGCAGCGCTGCTGGATTCTTACGGCGTGACAAATAAAACACTGATTCGCTCTGCTCATCGCACACCGGAAGCGACCGTGAAGACTGTCAAAGATGCTGAGGATGCTGGTTGCCAGGTCTTTATTTGTGCAGCAGGCATGGCTGCGCATTTGGCGGGTGTGGTAGCTTCTAAAACCATTAAACCTGTGATTGGTGTGCCGATTGGTGCTGGGCCATTGCAGGGTCAGGATGCGCTGCTCTCTACCGTGATGATGCCACCTGATATTCCGGTGGCGACAGTTGCTATTAATGGTGCAAAAAACGCAGGCATTCTGGCTGTGCAAATGTTAGCTCAGAATGATGAAACGCTTGCTCAAAAATTGAAAGATACCCGTGCAGCCCAGGCCATTCCACAGGACTAGCCAAAAGCTCAATCTGCTCCGATCAATCTCACTTTTAAAACAGGGAGGCGTGATCGGGCATTACACATCCACACTTCCAGGTGTGGCTTGCTTGCCTGAAAGTAGTCGTGCAGTTCAAACTATGCAGCGCTTTAAAAAGCGTGGCGGGCCTTTTTTGCTTTTGGCAGATTCAAAACAGACAGCAAGAACATTGATACGCTGGTATCCATCCGGTTTGCGGAAATTGATGAAAACAGCGTGGCCGGGCCGTACAACGCTGATTTTCCCCGGCAGGCCCGGATTACCATCGGCTTGTTATGAGAATGGCATGGTGGCAGTTCGTGTGGATGCGAACTCTGCATGTAGGAATCTGGCAAAAATGTGTGGTGGTTTGTTGCTTTCCAGTAGCCTGAATAGAAAAGGGGGCATGGTTCGTAAGCCGTGCTATACCGTACAGATGCGATGGCATCGGTTTATCTCTGGTAGAGCAAACATGGGTTCAAGTGATCATGAGGCATCGTGTATTTTTCGGGTGGATCAACGGGGTTTGCAGAAAGTCCGCTAACAGATGCAAAAACCACGCCTTAATCTTTTATGCTTATTATGGCATGATGCGCATCATTACTGGCTACGGCTAGGAGGAAAAAGAATGCGTATTACACTTTTGGCACTTTTAGTTTGTTGTTTTGCATTGCCGTTTAGTGCTTTGGCTACGGATGCACAGCTTGGAGAAAAGATCTTCAATAAACGTTGTAAAGTTTGCCATAACTCATTGACCCATCAGCGCAAGATTGGCCCGGGTCTTCAAGGTGTTTATGACCGAGAGGCCGAGAGTGGCATTGGAATACTGACTGAAGCAAGGTTGCATGAGTGGCTACAGAATCCAAAATCTATCAAACCAAATACACGGATGCCCAAGTATGGGCCTATGCAGGATGTTGAGAAACGTCAGGCAGTGATTGATTTCCTTAAGACCTTGTAATTTTCGTGGTTGATCATCGTAACGGGTGACTTGTAAACTCTCTTTCTAATTTATAGGAATTTTTAATGTCTTATTATCATAAGAGTGTAAAACCTCTTTTACTGCGTTTCGCATCCATGACTCTGGCGATTGTTTTGCTGACGGTTTTAGCCCTCGCATCAATGATCGGAACCGTGCTTCTCCAAAATCAGGAGCAGGCAGACTATCTGGCTCAATTTGGTCCGGTCTGGTATTGGGTCTTCAGAGGGTTGGGCATGTTTGATATGTACCATGCCTGGTGGTTTATCGGTTTGCTTGGCTTTTTAATGCTCTCCCTCTCTTTTTGTCTTTGGCACAATGTCCCTCGTATGCTCAAGGAGATGCGTTCCCGTAAAGTGATGCTTGCAGATCGTGCATGGAAGCGGATGCCGCATACGCACGAATGGATGTTTGTGAATGAGACGGTAGAGCGTGTGCAGGAAAAAGTTCAAGGCATTACCAGTTGGCAATGGCGGATACAGAAAGAAGAAGGGAAAACACATCTGCGTGGTGATAAAGGCAGTTACCATAAGTTGGGTTACATTCTGGTTCACAGTGCGATGCTCGTGATTTTGATTGGTGGCTGGATGAGTGTGCAGTTTGGCTTCCGTGGTAATATGGCGGTTCCAGAAGGACAGGCTGAAAGTAAAATTTCATATTTGAAGGGTACGGGCGTTGAAGGGTTGGAAATGCCGTTTGATGTGCGTTGCAATGAATTTATTATTAATTTTTACCCGAATGGCATGCCAAAAGAATTTCGCAGTAACCTGACCATTATTGATGATGGTAAAGAGGTGTTAACTTCTGACATTATCGTAAATGAGCCTCTTTATTATAAAGGTGTGCGGATTTATCAAGCTTCTTTTGGCGATGGTGGCTCTGATATTTCATTGAAACTGCTTCGGCTTGATGGCTCCAAACGTATCGATACGGTGAAAGCCGAAATTTATAAAACCTATACGGATGCTGAAACCGGCATCTCGATGGAGTTTACCGATTTTAAACCGTACAACGTTGAAAATATGGCTGCGCCGGGTGAACCGAAGCAATTTCAGGATATTGGCCCTGCTGTAGATTTCATTTTGCGTGGGCCTGATCTGAAAGCCGTAAAAGTTCGTAGTTTTCTGAATCCATTTGAAGTGAATGGGCAGAATCAGGGAACGTTGATCATGGTATCATTGACAGGCGATGTGCGGGATTTTGAGTCTTTCTTTCTTGGGCCTGACTTGAGCAATCCGAAAGAGTGGGAGCTGTTTCACGTCTTTGGAAACAAAGTAGCGGGTGCTGGTGAAGATGCCGGGAAAACTGCTGGGATTGAAGCGTTTAAAACTGCTGTGAACCAGGTTTATGGCGAGAAAAAACCGAAGGATTTTCAAGACCTTGGTTTGCGCGCGCTTCAAGGCATGAGTGTGCTACCCAGTATGCCATGGCCATTTATTCCGATGTTGGATGATTATGAACAGCACTATTATACTGGACTGCAACTTGCCCATGATCCGGGCATGGATGTAGTCTGGATAGGCAGTGCTTTTTTGGTCTTTGGGCTTTGCATCATGCTTTATGTGGCTCACAGGAAAGTGTGGCTGGTGTTTGAAGAAACAGATAAAGGTGTGAAGGTGCGGATAGCAGGCATGTCCAATCGTAATGCCATGGCTTTTGAAAATGAATTTAATGAACTTTTAAGGGAGCTGGAGAAGAGTCTCAGCATTGCTTAAATAAGGAGTCAGTATGACAGTAGCAGTTGCATCACCGTTAAATAGGATTTATCAGGGAAGAATCGTACATTCCCGTTTTTGGGTATATATAGGCCTGATGGTTGGCGCCGCGTTGCTCGCTATTTTTGGAGGCAACGGTTATGACGAAGATTCTTATCTTTTTCGTCTGCTTAGCCTGCAAGGTGTTCTCTGGTGTGGGGCTGGTGCGGTCGCTGGTGTTGTAGCATCTTTGTTTCTAGGCGGCAGAGCCGCATCGGGATTAAATTCACCCAGCATCATGAACACAACGCCGTGGCTTGATGGTTTGACACTGATGCTTGTTTTAATGGCTATATTTACACTTCTTGAGCCTCATGGTTCTTTGATTTCTTATGAAGATCAGTCGAATATGGTTTCAGGCAAAATTGTCATGACCATGAACATGTTGTTCCTGTTTTCGGCAGTTTGTTATATCACATACCTTTTTGCACCTGAATCCTTTATTGGGAAAATGGCCACTTTAACCGCTTGGGGTGGCGTTTATGCAGGTGGTTCATCGCTGCTGTTGAGATGGTATGAATCTTACCTGTTTCTGGATGGTGACATCGGCCATGCACCGGTATCGAACCTTTACGAAGTTTTTATCCTTTTGTTTTGTATCACATGCAGCATCTACTTAGCGTTTGAACGCCGCTATCAGGCAAAAGCCATGGGCGCATTTGTTATGGTGATTATTGCTGCCGGCGTATTTTTTGGCATCTGGCTTGATTCAATTGGTCAGGCAGATATTAAACCTCTGGTCCCTGCTTTACAGTCTTATTGGATGAAGATTCACGTACCATTGAATTTTATTGGTTATGGCTCTTTTGCTGTTGCATGTGCTGCGGGTATGGCATGGCTGGTAAGAAGTCGTCTTGAGCAAAAGGGTACATCTAAGTTGTTAAATGTTTTCCCGGCGTTGGATCAGCTGGATCAGCTGGCATATAAGTCGGTCGCGGTTGGTTTTCCTGCATTTACGCTGGCAACCATTCTTGGTGCTGCATGGGCTGCGGAAGCTTGGGGTGGTTATTGGTCATGGGACCCTAAAGAGACCTGGGCCCTGATCGTATGGCTGTTTTATGGTGCGTATCTGCATGTTCGTATCTCACATGGCTGGAGTGGCAAAACGCTTGCATGGTGGGCCGTGGTTGGCTTTTTTGTGACGCTATTCTGTTTTGTCGGCGTAAACATGTATCTTTCCGGCCTTCATTCTTATGGTCGTTTAGCCTGATTTTATATTCATAATAATAGGGAGAGGGCGATGACTCACGCTTTACGTAAAATTATTTTTCCGGCTGCAGGTTTGGGGACACGGTTCCTTCCTGCAACCAAGGCCACGCCAAAAGAGATGATGCCAATCGTTGATAAACCGCTGATTCAATATGGCGTGGAAGAAGCGCTGGCGGCAGGCATGGATGAAGTGATCATGGTGACGGGCCGTGGTAAGCGTGCGATTGAAGATCATTTCGATATTTCTGCTGAGCTTGAAGCCAATCTTCATGAGGCCGGAAAAGATGCGCTTCATGAAAAAGTTTCAACGGTTGCGCGTATGGTTGATATGTCTTATATCCGTCAAAAACACCCCATGGGTCTTGGTCATGCTGTTCTTTGTGCTGCGCCCTGGGTCGGTGATGAGTGTTTTGGTGTTTCTTTAGCAGATGAACTGGTTGTCAGTGATGTGCCTGCCATGAAACAGCTGCGCAAGGTGCATGAGCAGACAGGTGCTTCAGTGATAGGGCTTGCACGTGTCCCGGCAGAAGAGGTGAATCGTTATGGTATGGTCAAGGCAGAGGATGAAAATGGATTGATGCGGCTCAGTGAGATGGTTGAAAAGCCGCCTGTTGGCGAGTCACCTTCTGATATGGCTATGATTGGACGATATATTTTCACACCCCGGCTATTTGAATTACTTAAGAATACTGAGAAAGGGGCAGGTGGTGAGATTCAGCTTACCGATGCGATTGCCCGTCTGGCAAAAGAAGAGCCTGTTTATGGTGTGCTGGTTGAGGGTGAGCGCTTTGATGCCGGGAACCCGTTAGGGTTTTTGATCGCCAATACAATATTGGGGCTCCGGCATCCGGAATTTGGTGATTCGCTTCGAGCTGTGATTAAAAACAACCTTTGACCTACCCCGTATTGGCATTGGATGCTGCCGTTGGTAAAAGCTTTGCCTGTCTGCTCCTATCGGATCGTGAAGCGTTGTGCGCTGAAAGTGAAGGAAGTCGCGCTCATTCACAGAGTCTCATGCCGATGCTGGAAGGGCTGCTTAAAAAAGCAGATATCACTTGGAAGGATCTAAATATACTGGTGCTTGGTGTTGGCCCGGGCTCGTTTACAGGCCTTCGTATTGCGGCCGCAGCACTGGCTGGAATCAACGCTTCGCTTCAGTTACCGGTGCTTTCCATCTCATCTTTGGCTATCACAGCTGTTCAGGCGAATTGTGAAGGGCCTTTATATGTTTTGGAGGATGCCAGAGCAGGTGAAGTGTTTGTGGGCCATTACCATGGAACGGTTTCAATGCAGAATGACCGCTGTATCAGTTGGGATGCATTGAGTGAGGTCAAGCAAGGTAATTATACGTCTGTTGCTATACCCCCTGAACCTCTTTCAGGTTGGGAAAGACTTGAGCTTGCCATGGATAGGGCAGAGGCCATCGCAACGGTGGTGAGAGCCGCAATGGAACAGCAAGTGTTATCAAACCTGCCAAAATATGTGCAGCCGGCTTATCTTCAGATGTCTCAAGCAGAGCGTAGCCTTCAGGCTAGGGAAAAATAATCAGATGAGTGCTGTTCAGGTCCTTTTTGTTTGTCTTGGAAACATCTGTCGTTCCCCTTTGGCAGAAGTGGTCGTGCGGGATCGGGCAGTCAGGCGCGGTCAGGCTGGCAGATTTAATTTTGCATCTGCGGGCACAGGAGACTGGCATATTGGCAAGAGCGCAGATCAACGTTCAGAAGAGACAGCAAAAAAATATGGGCTTGATCTTAGTCGTCATGCAGCTCAACAGATCACTGCTGGAAAAGTTGATCGCTGGCAGTGGTTTGTAGCGATGGATAAAAATAATCGTAGTGAGCTGATAAGGATGGGTGTGCCGGAAGATCGAGTGTTATTGATGCGCCAGTTTGAACTGGGCTGTGAGATGGTTCCAGATGTTCCAGATCCATATTATGGCGGTCCGGATGGTTTTGAAGATGCTTATGCGATGCTTTGTGAAAACGCCGACAGACTATTAGATTATTTGGAAAGGTCCTCTGAAGAATAATTAGGAAGTAAAGAAGCTTTCATAGCTTTGCATTAGCCTCCAGACGTTGGCCCAACCCGAATAACCAGCTTGGTTGATAATGATCCCTCTTCGATAGAAATGGAACAGGACCGGTTTGATTTCAGGAAAGTCAGTGTATAACGCTTTCCTTCACTGAAGGCATTGATGAATTGCCATTCATGTTTTGGCATTTCAGTTCGGAAAAATTTTGAGATGCTGGCGGATTTATAATATCCTTCATAAGCAATTACACCCACAGCGAATCCGGGTGCTTCATACACCGAGCTTTGTTCATCATCACGGGAGAGTTCAACCGGAACCGGAATATCATCAAACTCTGCAATCATATTGACAGGGGTTGCCGCAGGTGTTGAATTGATGGCTTCACTTGATTTTGAGGCCATCGGTTTTTTGGGTTTGCCAGCTTCCTGTTTGGGTACGAGACCACATGCAGCGATGGAAAATGCAAGTCCGATTAAAAGAGTCCCGGTTAAGATACGCATGCTTTTCTCCACTTCATCATGATTCACCGTAAGGATGTGCATCTGTTACGCGAAGTGCAAGCTTTTGAGTCGAGGTTATTAGGCTGGACCATCCCTTGACCCGCTCGGGGGTCAACTCAGCATGTCAAATTGTGAGATTGAATAAACCTCTGGGAGAGAGAACACTATTATGTAATGGATATTATTATTCGGGGGGCATACTGTAAATAACGTGATTGAATTCCTATTGAATGCGTTATTCACTTTCATTGATATCTATTCAATACTTTCCATCAGAGTTTCGATTATTTCACCAAACTTTTTTGGACTCTTGTAGCGGGAGATCAAATTTTGCATGTTTATGGTCTTAAGATCCTCCTGCGTTTCGCTTACTTTTTGCTTAATTTCAATGTATGTAAAAGGACATTCAGCAGCAAAATTAATTCGGTTTGGCTGAACCCTTCCCCGGCGAATCGCGCCTTTTAATTTATGTTCACAAGCACATTTCGCATTTTCGGAGACCAGCCCACAACTTGTGGCTATGAACTTGGTGACCTTGGCTCGCGCTCTTGATAGCTGTTTGCGGTAATTTTCTTTAGACATCGAAAGTGTCTTGCTTGCTTCTTCATGATCCAATTCAAATATATCACCCAATATATAGGCCAGACGATGGCTTTGATTCAGACACAATAACATGGCTATGGTACAGGCGATTCGTACTTCATTGACCAGTAATGGATACTCTGCGGTTTGTTCAAGTTCGGCAGGCGACTCTAAATCGCTTTCTAAATCGGCCTGATACATTTCAAATGTTAAGCTGAGCTCTTTGTCTAATATCTTTTTGCTGGTCAGCAGATAATTTGTAGCAACGCTGTATACCCAGGTTTTAAATGAACTCTTGAATTGGAATGTGGAGAGTTTGGTGATGATTTTAATCAGTATCTCTTGCGTTGCATCTTTTGCATCTTCTGGATTCACTAACATGCGTAATGCTAAATAATAGATGTCATCCTGAACTGCTGTAATGACAGCTTCTAAAGCGACTTTGTCACCATCGTTGGCTTTTTTGACGAGTTGTTCAAGTTTCATGTTTACTCCATGTTTTGAGATGGCTCTGGCGAAAGGATCACCAGAGCCTTTGTGTCGTACTTGAAAGGAGCTTAATCTACCAATGCGCGTATAACTTCAAACTCTTCTGCCAGTCCAAGGCATCCAGCATCAAATTCTTCTTCCGGCTGGCCGGGTGCCTGAAGAAATACAAAGATGAATAAACTGCCGCCCATATTATCACTGGTCACTCTATGCGGCGCTCCCCACATTTGCTCTTTTTCTGGCCCAATTGCCATATCAATGGTGCCTGCCTGAGCATTTGCTTTAATGCTAAAATAAAGTTCCTGCCCCTGCGTGGTTGTGACGATATAATCCTCGCCTTTTTTATCGACACGACTACAAAATTTTGTAGCCCACTTGGGTAAATTCTCTTCTTTGCTAAGTAGATTAAATAGCACTTCAGGGCTTGCTTTGTAATGACTTACTGCGGTGTGTATTTTCATGTTTATAATCCTTATTTTAATATGTTTTTATGACTCAACATTTATTTAGATATATGGTTGGTGTTATGTGTGACATGTTTTTATTTGTGGGGATATTTTCTAAGCAATGGGCAGATGATGAGCAGGTGAAGGGCTTGTTTAAAGCAGGAGCCCTTGCTTGCTAACAAATGGATTATCTTTCATATTAAGCCTATGAAATATCTAATGATCCTTTCCCTTCTGTTTATTTCCCCGGTCTATGTGGCTCAAGCTGCTGCTGAAACATCGCCGGAAAAAGGCACCATAGTGAGCCTTACGGCCACTTCGAGTATTGAGTTGCCTAATGATGAGGCGGTTGTGCTCTATCGGATTGAGGCGACGGGTTCCAATGCAGACGTATTGAGAAAACAGGTGAACCAAATTAGTCAGGCGGTGCATGCGCGTTTGAAGCAGGAAAAAAACCTCAAACAAACCACGCTCAGCCGCCGCATGGAAATGCTCTGGCGTTATGATAAAATTTCCAGCAAACGGGTGCGTGATGGCTGGAAACTGGAGCAGCGCGAACAGGTGACCAGCAAAAAATTGGATGCGGTGCCTGATTGGGTCGATGCGATTGAAAAAGCGGGAGCACATTTGGATAATCTGAGTTTTCAGATGTCCGATACATCATTGAAGTCAGCCAAAAAGAGTCTGCGTTTGAAAGCGATTCAGAATTTTCGTGTCAAGGCGAGAGCGATGGCGATGGCACTTGATGCAACATCATTTCGTATTGCACATCTTCAGACGGGCAGTCAGCCGCCGGTTTATCCCATGCGGCGGGGCGTGCCTGAGATGGCACTGATGAAGGTTTCTGAAGATGCCGCGCCAAGCCTGAATGCAGGCGAAGGCAAGATTAGTGTAACGGTGTCTGGTCAGATTGTGTTACCGGAAAAAGATTTCCCGGCTAAATAGCACCTTCGAGTTCCAGCAGCTTTTTTTTCCATTCGATGCCACAACTGAAGCCCCCCAAACCATGGGAGGCGACTACGCGATGACAAGGAAAAAGAACTGGCAACGGATTGGCTCCAAGTGCCTGACCAACAGCGCGAGGTGCGCTGTCTAATGCCTTTGCCAAATCAGCATAGGTATGAACTTCTCCAAAAGGTATTGCCAATAACTCTTTACGCAGACGTTCCTGAAACGCTGTTTTAGCTGGCGCAATTTCCGGTAAGGCAAGGTTTTTTCCTAAAAAATAGGCGCGAAGCCATAGTGCGACCGGATGATCGGGTGGGCATTCAGGGGCATCTACATCTTCAAGTTGTAGTCGATGGCAAACATCACCAGCCAATTCAAGAGCGATGGGTCCTAAGGGTGATTCATAGCGAAAGAGATGCGTTTTGCTGTCCATTGAAAGAGAGTGTAGCACATGGATTGGACTTTGTTTTTTTCAGCTTTGATTTCCTCCACACTGTTTCCTGGCGGTTCAGAGGCATTGTTGCTTTATAAATTGAATGCAGGAGCAGATGCGACCGCTCTGGTGTTGATTGCAACGATAGGTAACGTGCTCGGTAGTCTAATTACCTATGGCATGGGCAGGCTTGGTAATGAAGCAATTCATAAAAAGTGGTTACGTATGGATGAAGCCAAAGTAGCCCGTGCCGAACAATGGTTTGGAAAGTACGGAACACCATCGCTGTTGCTGGCATGGTTGCCCATTGTAGGTGATCCACTTTGTCTGGTTGCAGGCCTATTGCGCAGCAATATGCTATTCTTTTTGGTGCTGGTCACGGTAGGAAAAGCGATGCGTTATCTATTCATTGCCTGGCTGTTTATATGACAATCAAATAACGACATTTCAGCAAAAAAAACCTTGATTTTTTTATTACAGAAGCGTATAAAACAATCTATGGAAAGTGGTGATTCAAACTACTTTAAGGAGACTGAAATGCTTGGAAGACATCAGCAAACTTCATGTAAAGAGAGAACCTTGGTTACACAGGAATGGAAGAAGTTACGTGTGTGGCATCAATCAGAAAAAAGACGGCTGAAGAGAGCAATGAACAAGCGTTTCAGAAGAGATGGAAAGTTTGAGCTGACAGGTAGCCTCAGCTAAGCATGCTTAGCTAGAAGCTAAACAGAAGAATAGACCCACCGGGGCGGAGAGACCTATAGAAGGCGGCGAAAGCCAGCGTAAACAAAAGAGTCACGCACCCGGTGGGTTTTCTTCGTAAATGGCTTGCTAAAGGTCGAAGGATAGAAGCCTGTAGCTGGGTGTTTCACGAAACAAGCTTAAGCCAGAGCGGCAGTGTTAGCAGAGAAAGGGCTGTGGTAACGGTGACTGCTTCTGCATAGAGACTGGTATCAAGTTTAAAACGATCACAAATAACTAGGCCCAAGACCATGGTTGGCATGGCGCCTTCAATCACCGCAGGTGCAAGGAAATTGGCTGGCATGCCTACGCCGATCGATGCTCCCCAGACAATCAACGGCATTAAAATTAATTGAATACCCACCATGGGCAAGATGAAAGGGATGCGCTGTATCCAGCCCTGCTGCCAGCTTAAAGCCATGCCAATGGAGAGCAGCATCAATGGCACAACAGCAGCACCAAGCACGCCGAGTGCTTCATCCAGCCATAAAGGCATGGGAAGCTGCGCGCTGCTGGCAAACAGACCTGCAATGGCAGCCCAAAGCGCGGGAACACGAATCAATTCTATACCCATATGTATCTTTTTTGAGGATGTCGCTTTTGCGGATGAACCAAAGTGGCTGGCAATGAGAATACCGACGGTAAATAGCAGGGGTGTACTTGCAAACAGATCAAAATGGATTGCGACAGACTGTGCCCATGGGCCAAAAGTTTGAGTCAAAACCGGCAGGCCAAGATAAGTGAAATTACCAAAGCTTGAAGCAAGCAGCAGTGCGCCTGCGGCTTTGCGTTTCTGAAGGCTGCTTCCGGGTAACCATTTGCCATTGGCATAGATCAAAGAAGCCACAAGCAGTGAGAGCAGGATCGCCAGAGCAGAGACAAGCGGTAACCTGATGGTGTTGAGACTGATTTCGGTTTGCCACATGACATGCAGAACAAGTGCAGGTAGGAAAATATCATAAACAGCACGCACCAGATAAGTCCGAATATTTTCAGCTTTTTGAGCACCGAGAAGGATGCGCCAGAGCAGCCCTGCGATGATAATGGCAGACATGCCAAGTAAGATTGCAAACATGTGCGAAGTATAGCGGAAGTATGACTTTCGATCAGGTATTGCTACGAGGGGGGGGATGGTTGCATGATTGGCTGCGATGAACGAGAAAGATAACATCGGCATAGAAAAAAAATCATGGACTACCCAGTTTAAAAGAGGCTTGCATTGGTTACAGATGCAGGACGCGCTCTATTTGGGTTTGTTAGCACTGGTTGTGGGTGTGTTGGCAGGTTATGGGGCATTGTTTCTCAGGCTTGGTATCGAAGAGGTTAGTTTGCTTTGGACAGGGCAACGAACATGGTCTGATGCGTTGCATGCTGTGCCGTGGTATCTTTATATCGTTGCGCCGGTTGTGGGCGGTTTGCTGGTTGGGCTGATTAATACCAAAGTATTACACCCTGGTCAGGCACGGGTGATTCCAGGCGTGCTTGAGGCACTATCAGAACGCGGTGGTCGAATCAGTTTGAAAAAAACTCTGGGTGAAGTCTCAAGCAGCATTATTGCCATTGGTAGTGGTGCAAGTATGGGGCGTGAAGCACCGACTGTTGCGTTGGGTGCTGCACTTGCATCATTGGTAGGCCAGCGTTTAAGGTTAACGGAGAAGCAGCTTCGGACATTGCTTGGCTGTGGTGTGGCAGCCGGTATAGCGGCCTCATTTAATGCACCGATTGCGGGTGTGTTGTTCGCACTGGAAGTGATTTTAGCAGATTATGCTGTGGCAACGTTTACGCCGATTGTACTGGCTTCTGTCATTGCCACAGTGATAACCCGTGCTGAGCTTGGCAATTATCCGGTGTTTATTATTCCTGAATTTGAACTGGTCTCCGGTTGGGAGATTCCCGCTTATCTTGCGCTTGGTGTGGTGTGTGGATTTATTGCTGTATTTATCGTTAAAGCCCTGCCGATTGCTCGAGGAATCTTTGAAACACGGATTAAAAATGCATTGTTTCGACCTGCGGTTGCAGGATTTATATTGGGTTGTGTTGCGTTGTATTTGCCAGAAATCATGTCGATTGGTTATGGCACGGTGGAGTCAATTTTACTGGAACAGGTTTTGGTGGATTCTTTGGGTTGGACGCTACCACTCACACTATTTTTGGCGGTGCTGATTATTGCCAAAGTAGCGACCAGTGTGATGTGTTCCGCAGGTGGTTTTGGCGGTGGTATGATTGGTCCGTCATTGTTTATTGGCGCTACAACAGGTGCGTTGTTTGGTTATATTGCACATGATGTTTTTCCGGGATATTCAGAAACGTTTGGCGCTTATGCGCTGGTCGGTTCAGGGGCACTGTTGGCGGCAACGGTGCAAGCGCCGATGAGTATGATCTTGATGATTTTTGAACTCTCAGGAAATTATCAGGTGATGATACCGTTGATGACCGCGTGTGTTGTGGCTGCTCTGGTGAAAAGGGCCTTTGGCCCTGAATCTGTGATTACAGAGTCACTGGAAGAAAAGGGCATCGAGACAGGCTGGGGATTGGAACGATCATGGTTGCGCGCGGTACCCGTCAGAAGAATACCTTGGCGTGCGATTCCATCTGTTTCTGAGGATGCAAGGCTGGAAGAGTTAAAAAAAGTGTATGTTTCATCTGGCAAAGGCTGTGTGCAGGTTGTTGATCATGAAGATTTGATGGTTGGCATCGTAACATTTGAAGATCTGAAAGAGTGGTTGCTTGATTCTGCATTGGATCAGGTGGTCGTGGCTGCCGAAGTTGCCAATAAAAATGTAAGAAGCATTTCTGAATCAGATAACCTGTTGGATGTTATTCGAATTTTTGACAGTGAGTCTTTTGAACAATTGCCAGTGGTTGAAGCAGGGGAACCGCGCAAGGTGCTTGGGATACTTGCCAGAAATGCCGTGTTTTCGACTTATCATAAAATGATTGTGAAACATGGCGAGGCTTCTGAGCATACCCATGTGTAGTTTTTTTAGATGTGATGTTGGGCTTTCGCGGATGGGGAAAACACATTGTTTAATTTGAATGAGGCGCAAAAAGGCGCGGTTGAAGCCGGTGATGGTCCACAGCTGGTTCTTGCCGGAGCAGGTTCGGGTAAAACCCGAACAATTGTCCATCGCATTGGCCATTTGATTGCCGCGCGCGGCTATGCACCGCATCGAATCCTGACGGTAACCTTTACCAACAAAGCGGCTGGAGAGTTGAAAGAGCGGCTTTCATATCTTATTGGTGATGATGGTGGCGGTGTTGTGTCTGGCACATTTCATTCTATTTCGCTGCGTTTTTTGCGTCGTTATGCGGATGTGTTGGGGTATCCAAAAAACTTTCAGGTGATTGATGCAGATGATCAGCGCACCTTGGTAAAACGACTGTTAAAATCACGAAATATTGCATCAGACACGTTGCATCCGTCTTATCTGTTGGGTTGGATTGAGCATTGTAAACACGCTGGCATCTTGCCTGATGATGCACCTGAACAGATGTGGAGCAACATCGATTTGCGTGAACTCTACGGCGTTTATCAGGCGGAACTGATGCAATTGGAGCGGATGGACTTTTCAGATCTGCTTGTGAACTGTGTGCGTATTTTACGCGACTTTCCCGATGTGGCAGCAGCTTTGCGGGCCCGTTTTGATCATGTGCTGGTGGATGAGTATCAGGATACCAACCCGGTGCAGCATGAGTGGTTAACACTGCTTTGTTCAGAGCATCACAACCTGACTGTGGTTGGTGATGATGATCAGTCGATTTATGGCTGGCGAGGTGCTGATGTGCGTCACATTCTTGATTTTGAGCATCTGTGGAAAACAGATGAAAAGTTGAATGGTGCGGTTGCCAAAGTGGGTATTCACCGGCTTGAAGAAAATTATCGCTCTACGCCATCTATTTTGAATTTTGCCAATGCGGTTATTCATATCAATTCGAACCGTCATGAGAAGGCACTTCGGCCAACCCGTGAGGATGGCCCGATGCCTGAGTGGTTGGTTTGCAATGATGAATATGATGAAGCGCGTAAAATCAGCCGCTTTTTTCAGTCTCGGCACGATCAGGGAGTAGGCTGGAAAGATATGGCGGTGTTGTACCGTTCCAATCGCCAGTCTTTGGCCTTAGAGCAAGTGCTGCGTGAGGAGGCGATGCCTTACCGAATTATTGGCGGGGTCGGTTTTTTTGAACGGATGGAGATCAAAGACGCCATAAGTTTCTGGGCGCTGCTCAACCACTGCGCTGATAGCATGCATCTGTTACGGATTGTGAATAAACCCAAGCGTGGTATTGGTGCCAAAGGGCAGGAGACCATTCTGGCTGCATTGACATCTTCAGGTTTAAGGGCAGCAGAGTGGTTGGATATTGTGGCAAAGGGTGGTGGTGAGGCGATTGCAAGCAAGTTGCAACCGTTGGCAAATTTGGTTTGTAAGATACGGGAAGACATTGAGACATACCCTGATCGAGGTTTGATTGCTTTGTTGGAACAGTCTGGATACCTCGAAAGTTTGCAAGCGCATGGGCAGCTCGAAGCAGAATCGCGTATTGAAAACATTCGCACCTTGCAAGGTTATATCGAGCTGACGTTAACCGAGGGCGTGACACCCATTGAGTTCATGGATCGGGCTGCGTTGTTGCAGTCAGGTGAACAGATGGGAGAGCAGGCAGATAATACGCAAAACAATCAGGATCATGATCATGTGATCAGTCTGATGAGTTTGCACCGGGCCAAGGGCTTGGAATTTGATTCTGTGGTGCTGGCTGGCATTGAAGATGGTCTCTTACCCCATCAGCGTTCTTTGGATGAAGGAGAGTCAGGCATTGCAGAAGAAAGAAGGCTTCTTTATGTCGGAATCACCCGAGCTGAGAATTGTCTGTTATTAACATCTGCTCGACAGAGGCGGGTGTTTGGTGATATGCACTATCCTATACCAAGCAGGTTTATTAAAAACATTAGCCCGGATGTTTTAAAGCGGGAGCAACCCATGGCTACACCCATTCGACCTGTTGAAGAGAGTGGTATTCATATAGGCGCCAGCGTTCGGCACCCAAGCTTTGGTGAGGGTGTTGTGCTGGAATTGGAAGGTGGCGGTGATGCCACACGTATATCCGTTCAGTTTGCATCTGCCGGGATAAAGCGGCTGATGCTTAAATATGCAGCTCTGGAAGTGATTTAAGAGCGGTTTACTGATCATTGTATTATTTGAAAGATTCATGTTGATTGTAAAAAATAGGAGGGCTGTTATGCCTGTTACCATTTATCATAATCCACGCTGTTCAAAATCCCGACAGACATTGGAACTGATTCAGGAAAAAGGCATTGAGCCGGATATTATTGAATATCTTAAATCACCCCCATCAGAAGCTGAGCTTGATCATATCCTTAAGCTGCTTGGAGAAGAGCCTGAAGCATTAATGCGACAGGGAGAAGATGAATTTAAGCAGTATTTTAAAGGCAAAGAGTTATCACGAACTGAAACAATCAGTTTGATGGTTCAGCATCCAAAAGTGATAGAACGTCCGATTGTTGTGAAAGGTGATAAGGCCGTTGTAGGCCGCCCTCCCGAAAGTGTTTTAGATATTCTCTAGGGGCACTCTGAAAAACTACATGGACGCATGTTTTTCAGAGTATCCATGGAAGATTTTGGCAGAAATTAGCCGCCCAGTTCGCGAGAAGCCGATTCAATATCCTGCTGCAGCGTTTCCAGCAATTTATTGCGTTTTGTATTGGCGACAGTTTCTGCGGGAATCAATGGTAGAAAATGGAAAGTCACTGTGCCGGGCCGTTTGATAAATCCACGTTTGGGCCAGTGTACCCCGGCATTATGAGCCATCGGCAGAATGGCTGCGCCAGCTTTTTGTGCAACCACCACACCGCCGGGTTGGTAGTTGCCCGTTGTGCCTACTACTGAGCGTGTGCCTTCCGGGAAAATCACCACCCAACGTTTTTCCGCAAGCCGTTGTTTACCTTGTTCAATCACTTGTTTAATGGCCTCTCTCGGATTACCACGGCGGATGGCAATAGCACCGATGGCAGCCAGAGCCCAGCCAAACACGGGGATGTAAAACAGTTCACGTTTTAAAATCCAGACATAGGATGGAACCAGTGCTGGCATGGCAAGGGTTTCCAGTGCTGATTGATGTTTTGCCATGACGACACAAGGTTCATCGGGAAAATGTTCCTGTCCTTCAATCTTAATACGAATGCCGCAAATGATATGTGCCAGCCAGAGTATGGTGTGGGACCAGCCTTTGGCCCAAAACCATGATGCCTGAAATCCGAAGGGCCGAAAAAGTAAGATCAGGGTAGAGAAGAGTGGCGTTAATACAAAAAAACAGAGGTTGAACAGTGCAGAACGAATCAAGAGCATGTGTTTTCTCCTGTTTTGGTAAGGCTATGACTCAAAATCGAATCGACTGCAGTCGCAAGATTAGGATAAACGTTGATTTCAGGATTGATCACAAGCGAACGTTGAAGGATTGTCTGAGCATTACCATACCCTGATTGTACCAGCATGGAATCTACACCCGCAGCATGGGCGGCCTTGATATCGCGGGTGGAATCACCAATCATGATGGCATCCTCTGCCTTTATATTTAACGCCTTCAGTGCCTCAAAGATCAAACCGGGAAGCGGCTTGCGGCAGGTGCATTGATCGTCCGGATTATGAGGGCAATAAGCCACGTAAGTCAGCATGCCGCCGGCTTCTTCAATTGCTAACAACATTTTAGCATGAATGGCGTGGAATAGCTCTTCGTTCATCATGCCACGACCAAGGCCGGACTGGTTGCTACAAATGGCTACAGGGATCCCTGCTTTGTGAAGTTTTGCAATCGCTTCAAGGCTTCCGGGAATGGGATGCCATTGTTCTGGCGTTAGAATGTAGTCGGGCGAATCAAAATTGATGACACCATCACGATCCAGCAATACGGCTTTGGGAAAATTCATGCCGAAAAGGTACGTTCAGGAAGATATAAAAGAAAGAAGAGGGTTAACGCTCAACATAGCGGGAAGTTATAACATAACGAAAATCGATTCGATTGTTGCCTTTTGGTATAGGTGGAGTGTTAGATGTTTAACAAAATCACTTTGTAAAATTATTCTTTTTCTAAGCTTGTGAACGTATTTGAAGGCCGTATTAACGTTCATATGAACTGACCTAATAGACCATAATATTTTTTACTGTTTGAAATATCGTTATGGCCTTTACCCTTAATTATTTCCAAAGTAATTTGTGAAGAGGGAAACGCGTTAACTAAACGACCGGTATGATTTTTTCCAATTACTTGATCGTTTTCTGCTGCAATGACTAAGGTTTCAGCCGTTATTGAATTCACTCTACTAAGTGAGTCGTATTTATCTTTTAAAAGTAACGACATAGGATAAATTGGGAATTGTTCTTGAGCCATATCTTGAATGCTGTCGAAAGGCGTGATCAGTACTAGTTTATTTATATTCCTTTTCGAAGCGACTAAAGTAGCCACGCTACTTCCTAAACTGCGCCCAATAATCGAAACTGATTTATATTTTAATTTTACTTTATCAAAGATATATAAAGCATCAGAGTAGATACCTTCTTCTTCAGGGATACCGGAACTACCACCATAACCCCGGTATTTGACAAGGAAGACCGTATGTTTTGGAAATATGGCTGAAAAACTTTCAGCGTTATAGTCAACAGTTTCAGCATTTCCACCAAAATAAATGATAGCATTTATATTCCCTTTATTTAAAACAGTAGTGGTAATTGATTCATCATCATTTTTAAATACCTCCTGATCCAATGTATGTTTAATTGAGTCTACGGGATAATAAAGAAAATCACGTTGTTTTATAAATAGCAAACAACCTACTCCTAGGTATATCAGCACTAGGGAGATCATTATTTTTTTCATGTACTGACTCCATTCGCATTTTTTAAGTGTAATTCAAAATTCACTTTGACGCATTGGGCTTTGCCAGCCTCCGCTTGGGTGAAGCACCAGAATGATTATTGGTGTGCAGATACAAAAAGAGCGGCCCCAGGGCCGCTCTTTGAATGCTCGAACTAATTTTAACTAATTTAGATTAGTTGAAAAACGGGAAATGAGCACTGGATACCATGAACAGAAGCATTGGAATCGATAGCAAGGTGTTCAGACGAGAAGCCATCAGTGCTTTTTTGCCTGCAGCAGCTTTTTCATCCGCAGTGGCTTCTGTGATACCGATGACACGTTTCTGGTTTGGCCAGATGATCATCCATACGTTGATCCACATGATAATACCAAATATAGCACCAATACGAATATCCCAACCAGCGCCTGCACCCAGATTCATGAACAACAGGATGCCAAAAATCAGGGTGAACATTGCGCCCCAGCGGAACCACCACAAAGCGCGACGGACAATGCTGCCTTCTTTGAAGATGTCTGCTTTGGTTTCAGGGGTGACGCCACCGAGTGATGGAACCTGAACAAAGTTAAAATAATAGAGCAGGCCGATCCATGTGATACCGGAAAGGATATGCCCGAAACGAATCAGTGTATCAGCGTCGAAGCCTTTGTAACTTTCGCCTTGTGAGATAATGCCAACGGTTGCAAGAACCAGGGCAAGGATAACGCCGGCACCGATGGTCCAGCGGTGGTCTGTAAAGATTTTCATGATAATCTCTTCCTCCAAATAAAATTTGACCCTAATGATAACATCTTTATCGATTGCAACCACCTACATAAGTTATGGGCTTGCCATAGGTTTAAATCGTCGAGCGAAACGGTTGCTTTTAATGTTTTTTAGAATGACACTTTGTCTCCTTCATAATGTCTGACTTATCGATGTGTGAGAAAGCTCCTCTGCCGTTGCACATGTTTTTAAGTTGTATGGCTATGATCGAAAAATCCGGTGAGGGTTGCCATGATTCAATTTTTGAGAGGTTTGGATGTCTGCTTCTGAGAATGCTTCCGGGAATGATCCAGAGAAGAAGGATTGGAAACCCGGAAAACGTGATGCGTTTTTTCTGGCATTTGTTGCTGCAGTTGTTGTATTGCTGGTGCTTGGAACAGGTGATCGGACGACTAAACCGACGCCTGATGATGTAATCCATCAACAAGCTTCATCACGTGCTGCTTGTATGGAGTGCCACAGCGCAGGGGGCGTGCACCCACAGCCGAAGCGGCATACCAAGGCAGATCAGTGCTTCCAGTGTCATGTGCAACCCGGTCACTGGGCCGGGGCCAGGTAAATGAGTGTCTGAATATGAATAGAATTGGTATTACCACCAAATCCGATGATGCAAGAGCGGAAGCGTTGGCCGTGGAACTTTGTGATTGGCTGAAAGTACAAAACTGTAGCGTTTTTGTGGATGAGCATGTGGGCCATAGCTGCTCGGGGGATGTGCTAGCACTGGAGCAGATGCCGGAACAGGTTGATCTGATGATTGTGCTTGGCGGTGACGGTACGTTGCTGACTGTAGGCCGTAGATTTATTGGCCACGAGACACCGATTTTGGGTATTAACCTCGGGCGACTGGGTTTTCTTACGGATACACCGGTTGGCAGTATGTTTGATGTGGTCGGAGAAGTGCTGGCCGGGAATACCAAAACCCGACGTCATTTTGGCCTGAAGGTTGATAGTTGGCGGGATCATGAAAAGTTAAATTCCGGTTATGCTATGAATGATGTGGTATTGCAACGCAGTGAACACCCCAGAATGATCGAATTTGAGATGAGTGTGCGTGAGCAGTTTGTATTTCGTTTAAGAGCAGATGGCCTTGTTTTGGCAACACCGGCGGGCTCAACTGCCTATGCCCTTTCTGCGGGCGGGCCGATTGTGCATCCGGAAGTGGATGCCATTTGTGTGGCTCCCATCTGTCCACATACACTTTCCAATCGTCCGATTGTGGTGCCTGCAAATGATCAGATTGAGTTGAAGCTGTTGGATAGTGCATCATCGGCGGCGTTGAATCTGGATGGTCAGGAGCATATGGAGTTGCAGGTTGGTGACAGACTTTGTATCGAAAAATCCGGTTATATTACCTTGGTTTATCTGCCTGAGCGGCATTATTATAATACTTTGCGTACCAAGCTTCATTGGGCCGGACATGACGATAATTAACGGGCTTTGAAACGATGCTGACAGAACTCAAAGTTCGCCAGTTTGCATTGATTGATGAGGTCTCTCTTCAGTTTTCTTCCGGGATGACGGTATTCACCGGTGAGACAGGGGCAGGGAAATCCATTCTTGTTGATGCACTTGGTGCTGTGTTTGGCGCGAGGGCGAGCAGTGACTGGGTTCGCCATGAGGCTGAAAAAGCAGAAATTTCTGCGGTGATTGAATCGGATGATGTGCGGCTCACGGCTTTGCTTGCGGAACAGGACATTGATGTTGAAGAACAGTTGTTTCTCAGGCGCATTGTCATGGCTGATGGGCGTTCGAAAGCCTATGTGAATGGTATGCCGAGCCCTGCAAGGTTGCTACAGCAGATTGGTGAAGTTTGTCTGGATCTGCATGGGCAACACGAACATCAGGCACTGCTGCATCCGGATTTTCAAAGGCAAATGATTGATGCACGGCTTCCGAAAGGGTTATCGGAAAAAGTGATGTATGCTTATGACACGTTTAAACATGCAGAGCAGGCGCTGAATAATCTGAAGCAGGATGAGAGTGATACGCGGCAGCAGGAAGCATGGATGCGCAGTGAGTTGCAACGTTTACAGGCATTTGAAATTAAAGAGGGCACTGTTCAGGAACTTACGGAACAGGTGGAGGCAGGCAGACATGCTTCACAGATTCAACAGGCAGCAGCAGATGCACTGACGTGTCTGGAAGAGGGTGATACCAATGCCCGCCATTCGATTGCACAGGCTGCCCATGCGATTGATTCGGTTGCAGCGTACCATGAGACACTTCGTGAGGCATCATCACTCATGGCTCAACTGGATGTGTTGATGGGAGAAGTTGAACCTTTGCTTCGTGATGCTATGGATGCCTCGTTTGATCCGGCTCAACTGCAAGTGGCCGAAGACCGACTGATGAACTTGCATGAAGCCATGCGTCGACATACAAGCGATGAGGTGGGGCTGATTGCGCTGATCCATTCATGGGAAGAACAATTATCGCAATTGGATACAGCAGGCTGGGATGAAGAGCAGCTTCTGGAACAGCGTGATGCAGCAGAGGCTGCGTTCAGAAACTGCGCGGAAACGATCAGTCATGAACGAAACAAAGAGGGAAAAAAATTAGCCAGAGAACTCAGGCCTTTTTTAGATCGTCTGGGACTTACTGGTATGCAAATTCAGGTTGAAGTGAGCCCCCAACACGATCATTCAGGTCTGAACCGTGGCGGATGGAGTCGTTTTGGCTGGGATAATATTCAATTGATTGCATCAAGTAATCCGGGAGAACCGTTTAAACCGTTGGCATCCATTGCATCCGGTGGCGAGTTATCCCGCTTTGTTTTGGCCTTGAAGGGTTGTGGGGCTTTGGTGAATGCACCTCAAATTGCCGTGTTTGATGAAGTAGATGTGGGTATCGGTGGTGAGACGGCATGGTGTGTCGGGGAGCTGTTGGCTGCGATGAGTCAGGAGCGGCAATTGCTGGTGGTTTCGCATTTGCCTCAGGTGGCAGCCTGCGCGGATCATCAGGTCTGCATTCGAAAAGGACAGGAGGGTGAACGCACATTGACCCGCCTGGAAACAGTTGCGTCCGATAAACGTCAGGAAGAAATTGCACGTATGTTAGGCGGAGCCAATGAAGAGAGTCTTCAACATGCAGGGCAGATGTTGAAACGTGGTGCCGGGCTTGTGACTGCCTGATGCCACATCGTATTCGAATCAGGATGGCAGAGACGGATGATGTAGATGCAATGCATGCCATGCTGCTACCATATTCGGAGAAGAAAATCGTTTTGCCACGCACACACGACAATCTTTATCAGCATTTACAGGAGTTTATGATTGCTGAGTATGATGGGCAGTTGGTCGGGGTAGCTGCACTGCATGTTTATCAGGCCAATCTGGCGGAGATTCGATCACTGGTTGTCAGTGAATCACATCAAGGCATGGGCATTGGCAAATTGCTTGTGGAAGGGTGTGAAAAAGTGGCATCGGGCCTTGGTTTAGAGAGGCTATTTGCTCTGACCTACGTGGCAACATTTTTTGATCAGCTGGGTTACAGCGTGGTGCAAAAAGAGAGCCTTCCACATAAAATCTGGACGGTATGTATCCACTGCGAGAAATTTTCCAATTGTGATGAAATTGCAGTGGAGAAAAGACTTTCCGCTGTTGTTATTGAAACGAATCCGATTCTTGAGATGAACTCGAACGTTTGATTGGACGACTTGCTTTAGAGGTTCTCCAGCATCAGCGTCACATCTCTGACTGCAAGCTTGAGTGCATCGCTATCCTGACTGCTTAAACATATTTTTCCACACGGTTTATGGCCACACATTCTCGGGTAAGAACCGATTTCGACCCTTTGAAAGCGATTTTGGATGATTTCCAATTCTTTGGAAAATGTACTTTCGGGTAGTTCCACATCAATTTCATGACGGATAAATGGATGATTAGCGTCACCAAAGTCAGGAAGGATTGATTCCAGTTGTGATTCAAAAATGTAAGGAACACCTGCCAATACGTAGACATTTTTAATGTGTGCACCGGGGCAAATGGACTGTTCACAAAGAATCGGCTCTGCGCCGTTAGGAAGGCGAGCCATACGCCTGCGGCCCTCATTGATTTTTTTGCCGCCATAATGTTTGGCCATAAGCTCAAGGGTTTCGGCATGTTCGAGTACAGATACATGAAAGCTTTTTGCGATCGCGTCCATCGTAATATCATCGTGCGTAGGGCCGATGCCACCACTGGTAATCACAGCATCAAACTCTTTTCTTAAACGTTTAAGTGCTGAAACAATGGCATCCTGAATGTCGGGAACAACTGCGATTTCTCCAAGCTTACAGCCGCGATCAAAAAGTTTTTGTGCGGCAAGGTATGCATTGGCTTCCCGGGTTCGTCCGGAGAGAATTTCATTGCCGATAACAAGGATGGCAGCGCTCTTATGGTATGTCTCCATGAAGAGAGCGTAACGCATGAATGCGTTATCGTCAGCTCAAAATATAAAAGGCACGGCATGTCTGCCGTGCCTTTTGATTCATCATACTATGATTATTGACGGTTTCTTAGTGCGGCAACACGTTCTTCAATCGGTGGATGTGTGGCAAACAGGCCTGAGAAACCACCATAAATTTTCATGGTTGCCAGTGCATCTTCTTCATGGTGTTCACCCTGATGGGCAACAGCATTTTGTTGTGAAAGTGTTTCCAGTTTTTGCAATGCGCTGATCATGTGCTGCGCACCCAACGCATCGGCAGCATAAGCATCGGCACGGAATTCGCGCCGCCTTGAGAACCAGCAGATCGGAATCATTGCCAGAATAGAAAGAACAAACTGAAGCACCATGTAAAGAGCGAAACCCATCCAGTAATTTCGTTCCATGACCGGGCGGGCGATCATGCGGGCTACAAAATATACAAAGGTGTTCATCAGGCCTTGCAGCAGGGTGGTTGCGAGCATGTCACCATTGGTAATATGCCCCACTTCATGAGCCAGTACGGCTTTAAGCTCATGATCATTCATGCTTGTGGCCAAGCCTGATGAGACAGCAACCATGGCGTTGTTGCGGGTAGGGCCGGTGGCAAAAGCATTGGGAGTATCATCCCAATAGACCCAAACTTCCGGCATTTTAATGCCTTCGCGCTCGGCCAGTTGCTGAACTGTTTCATACACCAGTTTTTCCTTAGGCGTTGATGGATCAATCACCTGTTGCATACGCATACCACGTTTGGCTAACCATTTAGACATAAACAGTGAGATGAAAGCCCCACCAAACCCGAAGACCAGCGACCAGGCAAAATCGTTGGTCGCAATGGAACCACGCACATCAATGCCAAACTGAGGTAATATAAAATTGATGATAATCGTGCCGCTGATGATCAGTGTGAACATGATCATGATGTTTGTAATAATCAGCAGGCCAATGCCTTTAAATGAACGCATGTAGAGACTCCTTCTCACTTTGACTGGAATATGAGGTTTTTGAATCTGTAATTCAAGGGTAAGCAGGTTAAAAAATGATGAAATAATAGCCCATTGGGTTGAAACTGCTGCTATGCTTCCATATATACACAGTTATGAATGACATGACACGCGAACCTGAAATTGTTGATATAGATATTGCAGAGGAAGACGTTGACCCGGCATCGCTGGTTAAAAGCAGTGCAGTCTGGCCGACACAGCTGCCTATTTTTCCACTATCGAACAGGCCATTGTTTCCGGGTCTGATTGTGCCGCTGGTTTATGATGGTAATGATGTGAAAGAGTCGATCAATAAGTTGGCAGGCATGGGGCAAACGCATATTGGTCTGATTCTGGTGCGTAATGAAGAGGAACCGTTTGAGTCTAAAAACCTTTATCATGTCGGTGTAATTGCAAAAGTGATCAAAGCCATCGAAATTGAAAGTCATGGCCTGCATCTGGTGGTTGAATGTCTGGAGCGATTCAAGGTGCGGGAGTGGGTGGCAGGCCCAAAAATGCTGCGAGCCGTGGTTGAGTATCATCACGCTACCTCTTATGAAGATAACGTTGAGATGCGTGCCTATACCGTGGCGATTATTAATACCATTAAAGATTTATTGAAACACAATCCCTTGTATGAAGAGGAGTTACGTTTTTTTGCATCCCGTTTTAGTACGGACGAGCCCGCACGTCTGGCTGATTTTGCCGCAGGGTTAACAACAGCAGACCGGGAAGAGTTGCAGGATGTACTGGAGACATATCCGGTTTTTGATCGCATGAAGAAGGCCATCACCCTTTTAAACCGCGAACTCAACGTCAGCAAGATTCAGAGCAGGATTCGCGATAATGTGAATGAGCGTGTATCTGAACAGCAGCGCAAATTTTTTCTGCATGAGCAATTGCATGAAATTAAAAGGGAGCTGGGTCTGGATGTTGATCCTCAAGAGCAGGAGATGGAGAGACTCAGAGAGAAAGCTGCAAAACTTAAGTTCAGTGAAGAGGCTGGGAAAGTTTTTGAGGAAGAGCTTGATAAACTCGAGATGCTTGAGACATCTTCTCCTGAATATGTTGTAACGCGCAATTATCTGGATTGGATTGTGAATTTGCCATGGGGTAAATTTGCCCGGGATCGCTTTAATTTGAAAAGTGCAAGTAAAGCCCTGAATAAACATCATTCAGGGCTTGATGATATCAAAGATAGAATTCTTGAGTTTATTGCGGTTGGAGCACGTAAAAAAGAGGTTGGTGGCTCCATTATCCTCTTTGTTGGCCCGCCGGGGGTGGGCAAAACATCATTGGGAAAAGCCATTGCAGAAGCCGTGAATCGACCTTTTTTCAGGTTTTCTGTGGGTGGAATGCGTGATGAGGCTGAAATTAAAGGCCATCGACGCACTTATATTGGCGCAATGCCCGGTAAAATTGTACAGGCACTGAAACAGGTGAAAGCGGCCAATCCGGTGATTATGATTGATGAAGTGGATAAGATCGGCAACGATTTTCGTGGAGACCCGTCATCAGCATTGCTTGAAGTACTTGATCCAGAACAGAACAGTGACTTTATGGATCATTATCTGGATGTTCGTTTTGATCTTTCACGGGTACTTTTTCTTTTGACAGCCAATCAGCTGGATACAGTCCCGGCACCACTTCTGGATCGCGCTGAAATCATTCGCTTACCTGGTTATATCGCCTCAGAAAAAGTTGAAATTGCCACAAAACATCTGTTGCCAAGGCAATTGGAAGCACATGGCCTTAGCAGTAAGGATGTGAAGATCAGCAAAAGTGTGATTGGCCGTATTGTTGAGGATTATGCCAGAGAGCCAGGTGTGCGCGGTGTAGAAAAGCTATTGAAGAAAATTCTACGCAAGGCCGCTTATAAACTGGTGAGTAAAGAAGTTGAATCAGGCCTTAATATCGGGGCACGTGATTTAAGTGATTATATTGGCAAACCAAGGTTTGCCAGTGAGCCTTTGCGGCAGGGTGTCGGGCTTGCAACGGGTTTGGCCTGGACCCGTTTGGGTGGTGTCACATTAACATTGGAAGCTGCGATGGCTCACCGTGATCGCAGAGGTATGAAGTTAACCGGACAACTTGGCAAGGTGATGCAGGAGTCTGCTGAGATCGCATATTCCTATCTTATCGCAAACCTGACCCGTTTCGGTGCCCCCGAAGACTTTTATGAGAAAGCATTTATTCATATGCATGTACCGGAAGGGGCAGTCCCTAAGGATGGGCCATCCGCAGGCATTACGATGGCCACAGCTTTGCTTTCGCTGGCACTTGGGAAAGCACCGGCATCAATTGCGATGACCGGTGAAATGACTTTGACGGGTGAAGTATTGGCTATTGGTGGTGTGCGTGAAAAAGTTTTAGCGGCGAAACGTCTGGGTGTTCATGAAATGATCCTTCCGAAAGCCAATGAGGTGGATGTGAAAGAGTTGCCGGAGTCAGTTCCAGAGGGATTAATCATTCATTATGCCAAACATTTTGAAGATGTGGCGAGGCTGATGTTTGGCATACGTATGCGTGCACACAAGCGTGCATAAAAGAGAGCGAAGTAGAGACTAAGCTTTGCAGACCCTGTTTCTTCCGGCTTTTTTGGCCATGTAAAGGGCTTTATCTGCGAGAGAGAGTAGCTGATCAGATGATTTGGTACTGCCTTCTTTAAATGTGGCGACACCAATGGATGTCGTACAATTTATCCTGTGCCCATCGTGCAGAACCTCTATTTTTTCAATACCTGTTCGAATCCTTTCAGCCAGTATCATCGCATCATCTCCATCAGTTTGTGGCAGGATGACAACAAACTCTTCTCCGCCATAGCGGGCAACGATATCAAGCTCGCGAACGATTCCATGAATCTCTTTTGCCAGTGCGATCAGGAAGGCATCGCCGGCAAGATGCCCATAATTGTCATTGATGTCTTTGAAATTATCCGCATCCATGATGATCAGAGAGAGCGGCAGTTGATAACGTGCACTACGACTAAATTCGCTGTCAAAGACTTGATCGAAATGGCCGCGATTATAGGAGCCGGTCAGCGCATCGGTGATGGCCATTTTCTCAAGTTCAGCTTTTAATTGTTTGCGCTCGGTGATATCACGGAGAATACCGGTAAAAAGCCATTTTCCATTTGTTTCTTTAGCACCAACACATATTTCGATAGGAAAGATTGAACCATCTTTCTTTTGTGCTTCCATTTCCCGGGGTTCATTGATGACATGAGTTTCCCGTGTTGTGATATAACGGGCGAGATAATCATTGTGCATCTCTTTGTGTGGTGATGGGATAATGAGATTGATACTGTTGCCAATAATCTCAGATTCTTCATAACCAAATATCTGTTGAGCAGCCGGATTAAACGATGAGATGATGCCATGTTCATCAATGGTGATGATGGCATCAAAAGCGGCATCTACGATGCCCCGGATTATTTCATCCTTCTCCTTAATCGAAAGCTTGTTCAGATAGTCTTTTTCTCTTTCATAAGCGATGATGATGCAAACAAAAAACCAGCCGATAGCTAAAAAAAATGTTAGAGTCACCAAGGTTTTTTTCAGGCTCTGGGCGTATCGAGAAAGTGTTTCAGAAGGAATGAATGAAACCAATTTCCAATAATAGTTGCCCGAAGCCAGCATTTTGGCTTCTCTTGAACTGTCGAGCGGGTGAATGGTCGTAGATGTGAACATGCCCTGTGGCTCTATGAACTGTACTGATTCTGTCGAATGGATTTTTCCCCAGGCATTGGGGTATTTGCTGGAAAAGACGAGTCCTTTTTTATCCTGATGGTGGAATCCCCATTCATCTGCTTGCTTTAACCCTTTTAGCCAATAACCATCAAAATTGATCAACATTATCTTTCCTGTCGTAGAGGAAGAGATGTTTTCAATCGCATGTAAAAGATTCATGCCTAAATAGTTAAGCATGATGACACCGTATTTATTGCCTTTTTGATCAACGATAGGGATACCAAAACGTATCACCGGTTTTAGAGGCATTTCAATTTTCCCTTGCTCTATATTGAGATCAAAGGGGGAGACATATACTTGCCCAGCCTTCAGCGCCATGCTTTTTTTAAAATAATAACGATCCGATTTGTTTTGCAATTTAGCTTGAGGAACAAAAGAGGCCTTACCATTATTATATTCGATTCGAATGATCTCCTGACCGGACTGATCAAGGAATCTGAGTTGATCAAAAACCTTTTTGGAATTTATAAATGCAATAAACTCTCGAGTAAGTCCGTGTTGATGAACGGAGGGGTGATCATCTGGATTATTGAACAAATGATTGATGGCATTATGAGAGGCAAGAACAATCAAATCAGAGATAATATTGTTAAAGGTATCTCTTATTGCGTTTTGCTGAAGTGACAGATTGCGTGTTTCACTTTCAGATAGATTGTATTGCTCATTTTCAGCCTCATTCTGATAGACATAATAGGATACAGATAACAGAGCAAACAGAACTGGGAAAAAGAGAAAAATCATCTGTTTCACGAGTCTTGGAATGTAAATGTTTTGCTCTTTTATCACCATATTGTAGTAAGAATCACCTGGTTTTTTTTAACACACGCATATGTTATTTTAGCCTATTACTCCATTTATCGGCGTTAGGGACGTTTGCATGAATGGTTGAGCTTATGTTTTATGGGGCTTTGGTAGATGCTCGGGGGAAGCGTTTGGCGAAATGAATGTTTCATTCTGAGAAGGCTTGAGCCTTGAGACGGATTCTTATCGGGAAAACAGGAGAAATCGACATTTTTTGTTACGACGTTTGAATAATATGGAAATCGAGAGTATTGCGGAGAGCCGAAAAAGAAGCTGTTGCGTTTTAATGAAAAATAGATTGTTTATGATCTTCTGTATGATGATCCTTTCACAAAAGGTGGTGCGCCCTAGTGGATTCGAACCACTGGCCTTCGGCTTCGGAGGCCGACGCTCTATCCAGCTGAGCTAAGGGCGCCTTAGGAACTGGTAAAGGCGTAGTCTACTGGCATGAGTTAGAAATGAAACAGATTGCTATACAAGAAGAGGTATAGCGTTAAATCTTTTCATTAGTCTTTGGCGCTAAAGGTTTGACCTCTGTGCCGCGCACCAATGTCTATTTCCTGTTTGCCATGTCTATTGTTTTTTCTCGTATGGCGGTGACTGGATTATGGCATATTTGTTGCTTATCAAAAAATAATGAATTTCTAATGTGAAATTTAGAATTTTGATGAGGATTTAAGAATATGTCGAATGAACAGGAAGGGACTTCGGAATCTGCTGTAGAACTTGAGAGTGAAGAGGAGCTAACTCTTGATATGATTAGGGCTCAGGCTCTGGCTCATGAGGAGCCAGCGGTTGAAGAGCTTGCAACTTCTTTTCAAGAGAAGCTGCACCTGGTCTTATTCGAAGTCCGTACACCGATTGGTAAAGCCGTAAACTATTCGATTCTAACTTTGATCGTTATGGTTGTGCTGGCTTCAATGATGGGGACAGTCCCTTCTGTTGCCAATGAGTGGATAGATCGGATTCACATGTTTGAACAGTTTGTGCTGTATGTTTTTGTAGTGGAGTATGCATTAAGAATTTACGCATCTAAAAATACCTGGAAGTATCTTACCAGTTTTAATGGTGTCGTTGATTTTTTGACGGTACTTCCACTTGTCCTCGGCAATCAGGGCATGGCTGCAGTACGGTTGCTAAGATTGTTACGACTAATGAAGATCACAACATTTTTTCCTGTGCTCAAATCTCTTTTTGTTTCTGTGTCGGGTGCATTGGGGCTGATTGCGGCTGTGCTTGGGACGATTACACTCATCTCCCTTCTTGTGGGAAATTTGATCTTTGTAGCCGAACCTGAAACCTTTTCAAATGCTTTTGAAGGACTTTGGTGGAGTCTGGTAACCATGAGTACGGTCGGGTATGGCGACTTTGTTCCTCAAACAGTGATGGGTAAAGTATTGGGAGGCCTGTTGATCCTGACTGGTATTTTGATGTTTGCGATGGTTACAGCGGTTATTTCTGTTCGTGTGGGTCGTATGGTGCATATGAATGATGTGTGCGGCCACTGTAATAAATCCATTTCACCTGAGTATGTCTATTGTCCATTTTGCGGAGAGATGGGAGAGGATGACATCCAACTCTTTGGAGATGATGACTAATTGCTGTGATTCATGACATATGAGTCAAAATTATGCCTCTTTTTATACTTCTAATAACAAAAAGACAAAAAACATTCACGATTAATCCATGTAAAAGCTTCATCAAATGTGGTATATATTACATTGAATTCTGAGTCTTTATTAATAACTCAAGTCTGTGAATTTAAAGTGTTAATTTTATATATGGCCGCCTAAAAAAATAAGTTAATTGTTGAAAATATAAAATATAGGCATAGATGGCATATGTTTTGCTAATTTAGCAATCCCATCCCAATGACTGTTTGTGAACAGTTTTTGAATTCGGAGATTTTAAATAAGTAAAACAACAAAGTATGGGAACTTTGTGTGGAAGGGATATGTCAAAAGTTTTAATTGTGGATGATATGGCGAGCATGAGAAAAATGGTGAGCTTCACTCTGGAGAGTGTGGGTCACGAAGTAACTCAGGCAAGCGATGGGGATGAAGCTTTAGGGATTGCCAATAACAATACATTCGATCTGGTGGTGACCGACGTCAACATGCCTAACATGGATGGACTTACTTTGGTAAAAAAACTCAGAGGTCTCGCGAATTTCAAGTTTACGCCGATTCTTTTATTAACAACAGAAGCAGGAACAGAGAAAAAAATGGCGGGCAAGGCAGCGGGTGCAACCGGCTGGCTGGTGAAGCCATTTAACCCCGACAAACTTCTGGCAACTACAAAAAGAGTGCTTGGTTAGTCTGGTGTCAGTTGATTTAGACCAGTTTAAGGGCATTTTCTTCGAAGAGAGTTTCGAAAACCTTGATGCTATGGAGACGGGTCTTCTTGCGTTATCGGAAGGGGAGACTGATCTTGAAACAGTGAATACCATTTTCAGAGGTGCCCATTCGATAAAGGGTGGCGGTGCTGCCTTTGGATTTGACGTTGTTTCATCATTTACCCATGTCATGGAAGAGCTGCTCGATAAGATGCGTAATGGTGAAATGGAAGCTGATTTTGCGTCGGTTAATATTTTATTGGAATCTGTTGATGTCTTGCGGGAGTTACTTAAAGCCTTTCAGGATGGACTTGAACCAGATGATCAGAGAGCTCTGGCGTTAAAATTGAAGCTGGAAGAGATCCGGGATGGCGCATCTGGGGTGTCAGAAATAGCCACTGATTCTCAAATAGAGGTCGAAGCTGGCGATACTCGGGATGAAGAGATTATTGGCTGGACGATCCATTTTTTACCGTATGAAAATCTGTTACAGACAGGTAATGATCCCTCTCTGATGTTAAGAGAACTGGCGTGCCTCGGTGAAATGAGCTTGCAGGTACATACGCAACGCATACCCCCTCTGGCCGAGATGGACCCCGAAAAATGTTATTTGAGTTGGGATATTGAGCTAAAAGCTCCAGTTGAACGTGATGCAATTACGGAAATTTTTGAATGGGTTGAAGATGATTGTGATCTTGATATCCAGCCTGTTGTTCAACCGGTGGAACGCCGGAAAATGGAACGTCGGGATGAAGAGCGGCGTACGGGTGAAGGGGCTGGCTTAGAGCGGAGAAAAGAGGATCGGAGAGCTGTAGGCAAAGATGCTGCGCCCGCACCATCTGCGACGATTCGTGTCAGCACGGAACGTATTGATGAAATTATTGATATGGTGGGTGAGCTGGTCATCACTCAATCCATGCTTAGTCAGCTGGGAGAAGATCTCGATTTGGCTAAGCTTGAGAAATTACGCGAAGGGCTTGAACAATTGGAAAGAAATTCGCGTGAACTGCAAGAGGGTGTCATGAGCATCCGTATGCAACCCATCAGTTTCGCGTTTAATCGCTTTCCACGCATGGTACACGATGTCAGCCAGAAGCTGAGTAAACAGATTCGTCTGGAAACCAGTGGTGAAGACACTGAAATGGATAAAACCGTGATGGAAAAGATCAATGATCCGTTGGTTCACCTTGTCCGCAACTCAATTGATCATGGTCTTGAGACTCCTAACGAGCGTCTGGAAGCAGGTAAAGAGGAAGAAGGCATTGTACGTCTTAATGCTTATCATCAAGGTAGTTTTGTCATCATTGAAGTTTCCGATGATGGCAGTGGACTGGATCGGGAACGGATTTTTACCAAAGCTGTTGAGCGCGGCTTGGTCAAAGAGTCAGACGAGTTAAGCGATGATCAGGTTTTTCGTCTGCTGCTTGAAGCAGGTTTCTCAACCGCCGAGCAGGTGAGTGATCTCTCAGGACGAGGTGTGGGTCTTGATGTGGTTCGGAAAAATATTGAAGGGCTGGGAGGAAGCATCGATATTCGTTCCGAGCTTGGTGTGGGCACCACATTTGCCATTCGACTGCCACTGACACTGGCTGTGCTGGATGGCCAACTGTTCAAGGTTGGCAATGACACCTTTATTTTACCGCTCTCTTCTATTGTTGAATCTTTACAGATGGATCAGAAATGTATCAGTGGTGTTGCCAGTGATATCGAACTTTATCGCTTGCGTGATGAATATATCCCAATTATCGATCTGTCGAAAACTTTTTCTATCAATGAAAACCCTAAAAATATGGAGAACGCCCTGCTCGTGGTTGTTGAACTTGGTGAGCGGCATGTCGGCCTGCTCATCGATGAGTTGTTGGGGCAGCAGCAGGTGGTGATCAAAAGCCTGGAGACCAACTATCAACGTGTTACAGGCATCTCTGGTGCCACCATTCTTGGTGATGGCACGGTCTCTTTGATTCTGGATGTCGCAGGCCTTATTGAGATGTCTCACCTTGACCAGAATAACGGTGGCAAACAACAGAAGATGACCAATAACAATCTGGTGTTGCAGGAGCAATAAATGGAAGCAGTGAAAGAGAGAGAGACAGGCATTGCCGATGTGAATGAAAATCAGTATCTCACCTTTATGCTCTCAGGCGAAGAGTACGGGGTTGATATATTGACAGTACAGGAGCTGCGCGGTTGGGAAGATGCAACACCAATTCCAAATTCTCCATCGTTTGTCAGTGGTATTATCAATCTGCGCGGGGTTGTTGTACCTATCATTAATTTGCGTGACCGTTTTGGGCTGGAAAACCGTGCCTTTGATGCAACCACTGTGGTGATCATCGTCAAATTGGCGGGAAATGATCGTGAGCGTGTGTTGGGCATTGTTGTGGATGCGGTATCGGAGGTTTACAGCATTTCCGGTTCTGATCTTAAACCACCTCCTGACATGGACGGTGCGATATCCATCGAGTTTGTTAAACATCTGGCCACCATTGATAACAAAATGATTATTTTACTTGATATAAATCGTCTGATTAATGAAGGAATTTTTTCGAAAAAAGAGACGGCGGACTTAGATGTTCATGAGATTTCGGTAGAAGAATAAAAAAGATAGAAAACGGCAATCGAAATAGAGGCTGGCAGATATGTTTAAACATCAACGGCTGATGGGTTCGACTGCATACAGGAGAAGGGTATGAGAAAGAAACTATCAGTTACCAATAATGAAGTGGAAATGTTGGATGGGCATATGCTGGTGTCGACCACTGATTTGAAAGGGATTATTACATCATGTAATCCTGAATTTATTGAAATCAGCGGCTATACGGAACAGGAACTTATTGGGCAGCCTCATAATGTTGTCCGGCATCCGGATATGCCGGCTGCGGCATTTAAAGACCTGTGGGAAACGGTACAGGAAGGCAATCCATGGGTAGGACAGGTGAAAAATCGCTGTAAAAATGGTGATTATTACTGGGTTACTGCCAATGTGACACCATTAACTGAGAATGGGCATGTCACAGGTTATATGTCGGTACGTTATAAACCCAGCCGGGCAGAGGTTTCGGCTGCTGAAGCGCTTTATGCTCAGATCAACGCGGGCAAGGCAACGCTGCAAGGCACGGGCAAGCCTTCGATGCAAGAGAGAATGGATAATGTAGGCATCAGACGGTTGTTCCATAGCCTGATGGCTATCCTGTTTGTCATGTTTGCTGCTGTGAGTATTTTTATTAATAATTTGCTTACACATGCGGGCGAAGGCACGGATGTGACCCTTGAAGTGTTTGGCAGTTTCATTGGCATGTATGCATTACTGTTTTTTGGTACACGCGTGATGGTTGAAAAGAAAGTTTTACCGGCCATTCAAATTATTGAAGAACATCTGACGGAGTTGGCGGAAGGTAATTTTCAGGCAGTTATCAATATCCATCGTGAAGACCGGTGCGGAGATGCATTGCGCAGTCTGAAGGTTTTACAAATCAGACAAGGCTTCATGGTCAATGATACACAGCAGCAGGCGACTCGCATGCTGCGTATCAAGACGGCGCTGGATGAAGTGAGCAGCAATGTGATGATCGCGGATGGCGATTTTAATATTTTTTATATGAACAATGCAGCGCAGGCTCTGATGGAAAATGCTGAAAAAGATTTTCGTAAGGATCTTCCCAATTTCCATGCCAATCAGTTGGTAGGAACCTGTATTGATGTGTTTCATAAAGATCCATCACACCAGAGGCGTCTGCTTGGTGCATTAACCAGTTCGTACGCATCAAAAGATATGAATATTGGTGGGCGTGTGATGCGTGTGGTGGCCAATCCTGTGTGCAGTGAATCGGGAGATCGTGTCGCTACGGTGGTGGAGTGGATTGATCGCACAGAAGAGGTTGCTGTTGAGAAGGAGGTGCAGGGTATTGTCGAAGCAGCGATGGCCGGCAACTTAAGCGAGCGCATTGCCACTGAAGACAAAAATGGCTTCTTTGCAGCATTGAGCGGCGGTATCAATGCGTTGGTGGATGTGAGCGAACGTGTGATCGACGATACATTGCGTGTATTGGGAGCGATGTCTCAAGGGAATCTCACTGAAAGCATCGATGGTGACTATGAAGGTCAGTTTGGAACACTGAAAGAGAACAGTAACACAACCGTGCATGTGCTCAGAGATTTGATTGGCAAGGTGCGGATGACAGCCACAGATGTGTCCAACGGTGTTGTGGAAATTGCAGGTGGCAATGCGACACTGAATGATCGCACACAGACACAGGCTGCATCACTTGAAGAGACTGCATCCAGTATCGAAGAGATGGCCAGCACGGTGCAGCAAAATGCTGATAATGCGCGTCAGGCCGATCAGTTGGCAGTGGATGCACGTGAGCAGGCAGAGCAGGGTGGAAAGATTGTCAGTCAGGCGGTTGTGGCGATGTCTGGCATCACCGAATCGAGCAATAAAATTTCTGATATTATCAGTGTGATTGATGAGATTGCATTTCAGACCAATTTACTGGCTTTGAATGCGGCGGTTGAAGCAGCCCGTGCCGGTGAGCAGGGCCGCGGTTTTGCTGTGGTGGCTGGCGAAGTTCGTGCTTTGGCGCAACGCAGTGCAGAAGCTGCAAAAGAGATCAAAGGTTTGATCAATGCCAGCGTTGAGAGTGTCAATGAGGGTTCAGAGCTTGTTGATAAGTCAGGTGAGGCATTGGATGTCATTGTACAATCAGTACAGAAGGTCAGTGATATTATTGCCGAGATTGCCGCCGCGGGTCAGGAGCAGGCATCGGGGATTGATCAGATCAATCAGGCTATCGCACAGATGGATAGTGTCACCCAACAGAATGCTGCGCTGGTGGAGGAGACGACTGCTGCAAGCCAGACGCTGGAGCAACAATCCAATGACATGCAAAAACTGGTGAGTGCTTTTGAGCTGGGCGATGTGACCGAAGAGGAAGAGTTGGTCGCGAAAAAATTGAAAAAGATGGCCGCTAAAGCCGCAGTGCCTAAGAAAGCAGCTTCTAAAAAAACAAAAGTAAGAGCAAATAGTAAATATGCTTCTCAGAATGATGATTGGGAGGAGTTTTAGAGTGTGCCAGATGAGCCATGCTAAATCACAGCTTCATCTTCGTGGACGCTTAAATTCATTGTATGCAGGCGATATCTGTGATCAATCAGAAAGGTGGTGTGGGCAAAATAACCACAGTTGTAAATTTTTCTAATGCTTTGGCTGTTTGTCCCAGTCAGGGATAAATTATTTTTGAATTTGATGTTTGATACGTGCAATAACAAGGTCGATGGTGACCGTATCCATGTTCAGGAAATTTTGAAGGAAAGGACACTTTCATGAAGAAAAAAGTCATTAAAAATAGTGCAGCAACGGATTTGGAAAAGGACTCTCAGACGTTGGTTGATAAGAAAAAAAATGTGACAAAGGCTGAAACTCAGGCGGATGTAAGTGATGTTGCGACTTCAATCGCAGCACCGGTATCTGAAGTGAAGAAGGTGGCTAAAACATCTGAAAAGAGCGAGATAGAGGCGCAGGACATTCAGCATGAAGAGGAGAAAAAATGTGAGCCAAAGGTGCTGCTTCTGGAAGGTGATCTGGGCATTGCTCAGGTCGAGACACTTCATAAAACATGGCTTGCTATGCTGGAATCAGCTTCTGAGATTAAGATGGATGCGGGAGGGTTAAATCAGGTAGACACGGCGGGCACACAGCTGATTTATGCAGTGATTCAGGATGCAAAAAGTCGAAAGTTAGATGTTTCATGGAAATCAGCATCTCAGGCACTTCGTAAATCTTCTGAACAGCTCGGACTTTCAGATTTGATGGCATTATGAATATGACAGTAGAAACCAAGCGTAAAAATAGCGGTGTTGAAGAGGGGCATCGTGAGTTTTCTTTTTCATCCCGTGATTTTAATGTGCTGCGTGGGTTGGTGAAAGCGCTGACAGGAATTGATTTGCATGAAGGCAAGTCGGATATGGTTTATGGTCGGTTGACGCGCCGCTTAAGGGAGCTAAACCTCTCATCTTTTAAGGAGTACGCCACTTTACTCAATGCGGATATAGAAGGTGAAGAGGTGCGGAACTTTGTCAATTCCATGACAACCAATCTGACGGCATTTTTTCGTGAACCGCATCATTTCGAGCATCTGAAAAACAGAGTCCTCCCTCATCTGATGAAAGTCAACGCTGCCAGTCGGCGCATTCGCATCTGGTCTGCCGGTTGTTCAAGTGGTGAAGAGCCTTATTCCATTGCGATGTGTGTGGCTGAGACGGTGCCTCCGGGTTGGGATGTCAAAATCCTTGCGACGGATATGGATAGCAACATGATTGATACGGGGTCCAAAGGTGTCTACAAGGAAGAAAGGATCGCTGGCATTGAAAATAGCAGATTGCATCGCTGGTTTGTGAATGGAGCTGGCAGCAATCAGGGCATGGTGCGTGTGAAGCCTGAACTGCGCGATATGATCACTTTTAAATGTTTAAACCTGATGGACGAGTGGCCGATTAAAGGCCCTATGGATGTCCTGTTTTGCCGCAATGTCATTATTTATTTTGATGCGGAAACAAAAAAAACACTTATTGATCGTTATTTTGATCTGTTAGCCAGCCATGGGACTCTTTTTGTTGGTCATTCTGAAACGTTGTTTGGTGTCACCGAACGGGCAGATCTTGTTGGACAGTCCATTTATGAAAAACTTTAAAAAATATGAGGGGCTTCCCGATTTTGATCATATCAATACCTATTATGATCAGCTGCATCATTGTACTTCGGCGAAGATATTGCCTGGCGAATATTACGTGACGGCTTTGGATGAATGTGTTGTCACTGTATTAGGCTCATGTGTTTCCGCTTGTATACGGGATAAAACAACGGGCATTGGCGGAATGAATCATTTCATGCTTCCGTTTACTCACGAAGATTCAGGTCGATGGGATACAGGCAAAACGGGTATGGCGAGCCGATATGGTGACTATGCCATGAAACACTTGCTTGATGATGTGGTTAAATATGGTGGAGATAAAAATAATTTAGAGGTGAAGATCTTTGGTGGTGGTTTGATCAATGCAGGCCAATCTGATGTGGGTGCGCAAAACATTAAATTTGCCAGAGAGTTTTTACAAAACGCGGGTATGCCTGTGGCAGCAGAAGATTTAGGCGGTACACAGCCGAGAAAAGTCTATTTTTTTCCTAAAACCGGCAAAGTGATGATTAAACGAATAGACACGTTGCATAACGATACGATTCAACAACGTGAAATGGACTACAGATATGACTTGAAAAACGGTTCAAGACCCAAGGATGTTAAATCGAGTGATGATGAATTGATCGATATTGAACCGATTGATATTGCGCGTTTTTTTGAGTGAAGATGTGATGACTGATAAAAAAATAAAAGTTTTGATTATTGATGATTCAGCACTGGTAAGAAAGCTGTTGACGGAGATCTTGAGTGAGGACCCCGATATTGAGGTGGTGGGAGCTGCTGCCGACCCGTTGATTGCCAGAGAACAGATCAAAGCAACCAATCCTGATGTGCTGACACTGGATGTGGAGATGCCAAAGATGGATGGATTGACCTTTCTCTCAAATTTGATGCGGTTACGACCCATGCCAGTTGTCATGGTTTCTACGCTTACCGAAAAAGGGGCAGACGTAACACTTCGGGCAATGGAACTGGGCGCGATTGATTTTGTCAGTAAACCGAAACTGGGAGCAACCTATCGACTGGCTGAGTATTCAGAAGAGATTATTTCTAAAGTTAAGGCAGCAGCAGCGGTTCGTATCTCCGCTGTTCATGATTCGCTGCGAAATTCTTCTGATATACAGAAGGAGATGGTGACAGAATCACAGGTGAAACATTTTAATACCACGGATAAAATTGTTGCGATTGGTGCATCAACGGGTGGGACTGAAGCCATTAAATATGTGCTTTCTCAGTTGCCCGCTAACTTTCCAGGTATTGTGATCACGCAGCATATTCCGGCTGCTTTTAGCGGCTCATTTGCAGAGCGTGTGAATGATCATTCATCGCTAAAAGTGAGTGAGGCCAAAGATGGTGATCAGATTCTTCCTGGCTGTGCATTTATTGCACCGGGAGACAAGCATCTGATGATCAGAAAAAGTGGGGCAAGATATATTTGTCAGCTTGATGATGGGCCAGCGGTTAGCAGGCATAAACCATCGGTTAATGTCATGTTTGATTCGGTTGCAAGACGGGTCGGACAAAATGCTGTGGGAGTGATTTTGACAGGCATGGGCTCGGATGGTGCTCATGGTTTGAAACTCATGCGTGAGTCAGGCGCAAGAACCATCGGGCAGGACGAAGCCAGCAGTGTTGTCTGGGGGATGCCCGGTGCTGCATTTAAGGTTGATGCAGTTGAAAGTGTTGTACCATTAAACGAGGTCGCCAAAACATTGGTCTCTTCGCTTGGAAAAGGAGGACGAATATGAAAAATGAGTCTAAATTGCAAGAGGCTATCGAGACGTTACTGAAAGATGTTGATGAGAGCATGGGAAGTGAAATCGTCACAATAAAAGGTCAGGTTCATCAGGTTAAAGGACTATTGTCAGATGCGATTGTTTCTCTGCATGAAAGTTTTTATGGCATTGATGACAGATCGGCAGATCAGATGAAGCTTTTTTCGACGATGATGGCAGAGGTCGTTACCGATCCAGATTCTTCGGGTTCTGAGAAAAATATTTTTCAGCATATTGAACAGACCGCGGCGGCGCTGACAGAGCTTTTGAATTCACTTATACAGGACAGTAAAAAAAGTCTGACTGCATTAACAAATATGAATGAAATGGCTACCCATATGCGAAGCTCTCTCTCTGAAGCAGAGAAGACATCGGAATTGCTGAACAGGATTCACATTCTGGCCTCGGAGGAGAATCCTGATATTGATCAAATCCGAGATCTCTCCTGCAATGCCATCGCAATGCATGATGCCATGTTTTCCGAAACAAAAATCGCTCAAGGTTTGTGCAGGCTGACTAAACTGGTGGTGGATGAAGTGTCCAAAAAAGATATGGCGGCTGTCTTTTCATCCAAGGCCAAGGTTGAGGAGATGGTCGAATATTTGAATCAGGCCAGCAATGCGATCTCCAAATGCAAAACAGATGCAGACAGTGTGAATGCTGAAATGAAGCAGCATATGGGTGATGCGATCCGGGCGCTTCAGTTTGAAGATATCGTTAGCCAAAGTTTGAGCCATACTGATTTACATTTGGATCGCATGGAGGGTTTTGTTTCCAGACTTTCCAGTGGGCTTTCCAAGTTGCGTGAGGAGAGTGGACTTGGTCTTCAGGCGTATGCAGATGGTATTGGTACGCTACGTGAAGAGATTATGTCATATAGAAAGGGACTTCGTTTAGAGGAAAGTAATCCTGTTTCTCAGCAGAGCATGGATAAAGGAGAGGTGGAACTGTTCTGATCATCTTTCAAGTGAAACGTTTTTCGGGGATAGAATGACGGGATTGATGTGAAATTTTTCACATTAAATGGATTTCCCCCAACAATATTAAGCAATTTTGAGTGTTTTCACCCATACAATTTTCTCAAATATGGTTGTTTAGTTTAAAAAAAGGATGGGATTTGCACAAATGCTCTGACTGCTGCTTGCGTATTTTTAAGCTGGGGGAATATGAATGCGCTCAATGGCAAGTGCCATGCCTGTTTGTGTATTGATTTTGACCATGGTAGCAAAAATCGAAGCACCACGCTCAACGGCTTCAAAGCGCTGAGGAAGTTTCTGCACCATGCGTTTGAGTGCACCTTCAACTTTCATACCAATAATCGAGTGATAAGAGCCGGTCATGCCGATGTCTGATTGGTAGGCTGTGCCACTGGGGTGAATGATTTCGTCACATGTCGGGATATGTGTGTGTGTGCCATAAACAAAAGATGCTTTGCCATCGAGAAACCATCCCATGCCCATTTTTTCACTGCTTGCTTCCGCATGCATATCTACAATAATGATTTTGATATCATCAGGGATTTCTTCCAGAGCGCGTTCTACGGCTGCAAACGGGCAATCCCATCCCATGCCCATAAACACCTGACCAATCAGATTGATGACGGCAATGCGATCACCACTTGCTGTTTCCTGAATGGTCCAGCCTCGTCCCGGTGCATAGGCAGAAAAATTCATAGGGCGTACCAAACGATCATCTTCATCAATTTGCTCCAGGAAATCACGCTGGTCCCAGCAATGGTTGCCATTTGTAAGCACATTAACACCCAATTCAAACATCTCATCAGCCAACTTGGCATTGGTGCCAAAACCTGCAGCCATGTTTTCTCCATTGGCGATCACAAAATCAATCTGGTGTCTGTCAATAAGCCGGGGAAGATGATCTTTCAGGGCAACACGGCCTGCTCTGCCGATGATGTCACCAATGATAAGGGTGTTTATTGAATTTAACGTGGAATTGTCTGACATGAAATAATTTCCTTTTCAGTGATAATGCTATGCATGGCGATGTCATGAGGCTCGGAAGGGATATCTGGAAGTTCCTGACATGAAAATGCGAGTCCGATGATGGCATACATATGAGATTGATACGTTGCCAGCCAACGATCAAAACAGCCTTTGCCCATACCGAGCCGGTTTCCGGCACGGTCAAAGCCAACCAGCGGGCATAATAAAATGGTGGGTTGATGTTCAGGGTTCCAGTGATGACCATCTTTTGGTTCTAAAATGCCAAAGGTGCCGTGAACCCAATGAGTATCTTTATCGACATTTAACCAATGCATATCTTTACTATCGTGTACACGCGGAGCGTAGAGGTGGCCTGTAAATTTTTCAAACAGGGTGCCGGTATCAACTTCTTCGGGTGTTGCCCGGTAGGTAAGGAGGTGAACATTGCTGGATTGGAAGTCTTTAAGATATTCAAAAAGACGGTTTTCGATTTCAAGTGAATATGTGCGACGAGAGTCTTCTGAAAGATTTCTACGCTGTGATAGTGCGTTGGTTCTGAGTAGAGATTTAGAAATAGTCACAACTTGTTTCAATTTTATGTTTCAACTTTATAGGGCTGTTTTTATGCGGCAAAAAAGAGCACGTCCACACACTGGCGATTTGATACAACGTTGTCGAACTCTCCAATGGAGGTGGGCGTTATACTTTAACATCAGGTATCCCGGCTTCATTGGGGGCGCGGACAATCAAAGTAGATATAAGCTTCCGTTTAACACATATCGGCTCAGGCAACTTGGGCTATCAATCGATTAGCGCAAGGGCACTTTTACTAAACCTTCTGCTTGTAAAACCACATCATCCAAAGCAGAAAGCAAATCATTCAAATCTGCAACCTGGCCTTGATCTTTTTTAAGTAATTCACCTGCCAGATTCAGCGCCACCAGTGCCATCAATCGATCTGATGCCACCGTTGAGCCCAACTGACGAAGTTCATCAATTTGAGTTTGAACGAGATCTGCAGCTGCGAGGACCTGTGCCGGATCATCATCGGTGCGAATGGTGAAGCTGCGACCCATTAGAGTGATATCAATAGGTTGACTCATTGCTCGTCCTTGTTTGGGTTCACCGCGATCAGGTGATCCAACTTTTCGATGGCATTTTCAACACGTGCTTTTGCATCAAAGCGATCACTCTGTAAACCTTGAAGATCCGTTTCCAGATGCTGAACCTGGTCACGGCGTTTTCGAAGCTCCGACTCAGCCAACCGAACAACTTCGCGTAAACGCTGATTCTCAGCCATTAATTTTTCCATGTTGCGTCGAATAGCTGCCATGTGTTGTGTCAGTTTTTCAACACGTTGCTGTATGGCCTCTTGGTTGTCTGTTGCGCTCATGCATGGCATTGAATCACTCGTGGCCGTGATGGTCAACCCTGTATTGAAGTCAGAATAGAGAAAATTTTCTTTTATTACAGGGTGATAGAGGACTCAATATCAGCCAGCCATGGAAGATATTCAATGAGCCATGCTGCCACGATGCTGAAGCTGCCGAGAAAAATCATAATGCCAACAAGCATAAGAAGTATGCCGGATGTGATTTCTACAGCATGCAAGTGTTTTTTAAATCGTTGAGACCAGTTCAGGAACGCATCGGTTGCTAGTGCCGCGAGTAAAAAAGGGATGCCCAGCCCTGCTGAGTAAGTTGCAAGAAGAACGATGCCCTGGACGACCTCTCCCTGACCACCAGCGACAGCCAGAATCGCGCCCAGAATAGGTCCGACACATGGGGTCCAGCCAAAGGCAAATGCAGCACCCAAAGTGATGGCACCCAGACCATTTTTTGCCTTGACATTGGCCGTGTCTAAATGGGCATCCATCATCAAAAATGGCATGCGAATAAGCCCGGTGTAGTGAAGTCCAAATACAAAAATAATAGCACCGGCAAATTTCCCTAATGTGGTCATGTGTCCGAGTAACCACTGGCCAAACCATGATGCGGATGCGCCGAGTGCGATGAAAACGAGACTGAAACCAAGAATGAACCACATGGATTGAGCAACTGCATGTTTGCGGACAGATGTGTTTCCCTGTTCCGTATTGGATCGCAATACGTTGACCGAAACACCACTGATAAATGATAAATAAGCGGGTACGAGTGGTAGCACACATGGAGATAAAAAAGAGAGTAACCCTGCCATAAATGCGCCAATCAATGTAACTTCAATCATGTGAGTTCCTTATTGTATCGTTGTTTTGTTGTGTCTGGATTGGTTCTGATTTCTTACGCATTCAGGTGTCACTGCAAGTATTTGCAGACATCCATTGCATATATATTTTACTGGCATCGGCATTTAAACATAGTATTTCCGGGGTGTCGTACGGGTGATGTTTGTGTAGCCATGTGACGATCGACTGCTTACTGGATCGCGTGCTTTTAATGTTCAGGAAATATTCCCGGTTTTTTTGAGTATCCCCTTTCCAGCGATAGACAGATTCACCTTGAGCAGAAATCTGAACGCATGCCGCAAGATTTTTTTCAACAAGTTGTTCTGCAATGGTCATCGCATCTTTTTTGGATTCGACGCTGGTTAGGATGATGCATGCCTCATTTTCCATCGGCGAAGGATAGCGGTTTGGCGTGTGTGTTAATAGTAAGGGTTGAGTAAGCTGTGTAGCATGAATAGATAACCGACAGCCAGACTATAGACCAGTGAAAAGCGTTGAATATTTTTCCAGTAAATTTTCACAGGCGAGCCTCCTGATATTTTATAGCTTACAAAATTTGAGGTTTTTGTTCTGTGAACTGACGCACATTTTGTATGTATTGTGCGATGTTTGTTGACGTACGCATTGCTCCGGTCAGGTTTAAATTTTGAGAGGAGTCTTCAATGAGTGACACGATTGAATCGATGTTGGGCGAACATCGCATGTTTCAACCGCCTGTTTCGGAAGGGTCAAACATTGCTTCTATGGAAGCGTATAAAACCCTTGTTTCCCATTTTAATAGTGATTATGAAGGCACATGGCGTGGGTTGGCCAATGAACATCTGATATGGAGGAAGCCTTTTTCAACGGTGTTGAATGATTCTAACGCACCGTTTTTTAAATGGTTCGAAGAGGGTGAATTGAATCTTTCCGAGAACTGCCTGGATCGACATGTTAATGCAGGTCATGGTGAGCGCACTGCGATCATCTGGGAAGGTGAGCCGGGGAATGTGCGTAAGATAAGTTATCAGGCGTTGCTTGATGATGTGAGTAGAGCTGCCAATGGCATGAAATCTTTGGGTGTTGAGCCCGGAGATCGTGTTGTGATCTATATGCCCATGATTCCTGAAGCAGCCATTGCGATGTTGGCTTGCAGTCGTATTGGCGCAACACATTCGGTTGTTTTTGGCGCGTTTTCTTCACGGGCTCTTCGTGACCGGATCATGGATGCCGGGGCAACATTGGTGATTACTGCAGATGGTGGTTATCGACGTGGAGCTGTGCATGCGCTTAAGCCTGCTGTGGATGAGGCGCTGAGCGAAGGGTGTGAGTCTGTCGAGCATGTGCTTGTAGTGAAACATGGTGAAAATGAAGTTTTATGGACAAAAGAACGCGATGTGCATTGGCATGAGTTGCTTGCGACACAGAGTACAGCATGCGAACCATTAGCTGTTTCGGCAGAGCACCCGTTATTTATTCTTTATACTTCCGGTTCAACAGGAAAACCAAAAGGCATTGTTCATTCAACCGGTGGTTATCTGCTATGGGCACATTTGACCATGCAGTGGAGTTTTGATTTCAACCCGGAAAAGGATGTTTTCTGGTGTACAGCAGATGTGGGCTGGATTACCGGACATACTTACTCTGTCTATGGGCCGTTATCGAATGGTGGCACAACATTGATGTATGAGGGTGTGCCCACTTATCCGGATGCAGGGCGGCTTTGGAAGATATGTGAAGATCATGGTGTGACGATTTTTTATACCGCACCGACAGCGATTCGAGCTCTGATCAAGGCAGGGGATCAGTGGCCTGCGAAATATGACCTTACAAAACTGCGTGTGCTTGGAACCGTTGGTGAACCGATTAATCCTGAAGCATGGATGTGGTATCACAAAACCATTGGCGGTGAACGCTGCCCGATTACGGATACATGGTGGCAAACGGAAACGGGCGGGCACATGCTTGCACCACTTCCATTTGCAACACCCACCAAGCCAGGTTCAGCAACCTTGCCTTTGCCAGGGGTTTTTGCATCTGTGGTGGACGGAGAAGGTCAGGAAGTTCCCAATGGCGGAGGACTTTTGGTGATGACAAAACCATGGCCCTCCATGTTGCGTGGTATATGGGGTGATGATGCACGTTATGTTGAAACTTACTGGCAGAAATTTGGCAATCACATGTATTTTGCCGGAGATGGTGCCAGACGTGATGAGGATGGGTATTTCTGGATCATGGGGCGTATCGATGATGTGCTGAATGTTTCGGGCCACAGGCTGGGAACGATGGAAATTGAATCGGCGCTAGTTTCTCATGATGCAGTTGCTGAGGCTGCCGTAGTTGGCCGGCCTGATGACATAAAAGGTGAAGCTATCTGCGCCTTTGTTGTGCTCAAACGTGAGGTGTCGAGTTCATTGCAGGCAGAGCTTTGCAAACATGTTGCCGCAGAAATCGGGCCGATTGCCAAGCCGGATGATATTCGTTTTGCCGATAGCCTGCCAAAAACACGATCAGGAAAAATTATGCGCAGGCTTTTGCGTGATATTGCAGCGGGACGTGAAATTACATCTGATATTTCCACGCTGGAAGATCAGAGCGTCGTCCAGCAGTTACAGACACAGCCGCCGGAAAGTTTATAAGCTCTGTGATTCGAAAGCATCCTCTCATCAGTCATCCAGTAGGCAAAATGTCTGCTGCTGCACGCTGGTATCTGGCGGGCATTGCGATGCTTTCTTTGATGCTGGTTGCGACACATTTTGCCATGCAGGTCAGTGCCCAGCAGGAGGCGAAAAAAGTCGTTTCTGCCTGGGCAAAGGAATCGGGGCTTTCTATCGGTGATGTTCGCTATCGTATGTTAAAAGGGGTACTGACATTGATTGACGTTCGCCTAAATAGTGAACATGCAAAGCTTTTTGTGCCAGTTGTCTCACTCCATGGCAATCTTTCTTCACTGTCAGGCAAAGAGCCAGCGGTGGCGTACGTTGAGATAAGAGGCGCGCATATCAGTTTGACAGCCACCGCTTTAAAAGAAATGCAGGAACATGAAACTGCATGGATGCCGATTTTGTTCCGTCAATTATGGAATTCAGCGCAACGTATTGGCCTTTATGATCTTGACTTTGAGTTGTTGCCACAAACCGGACGTGTTTTTCCTCATCAACCGAGCAATATAAATCTTGCTCGTTTGGAAAGCAGTCGTACTTCCGGGATGAGACATGTGGAAGGTTTGGCACATTGGCTGGATGGTGAGGTAAAGCTGGCGATGGACGAAGTTCTAAAAGGTGAAGCGAGTTATGTTGTTGATGGTAGCCTTATTTGGAAAGATTTGGATACGTCAGACTTTTTGGACAAGACCTTTGGCTTGACCGCTTTGCCGGGGGAATTGAGTGGACAGGTGAATTGGAAACAAAAAAGAGATGATCAGGCTTCATATATTATCAACGGTGAAGCGGAGATTCAGGATTTATCAAATAAAAATAAGAGCGGAAGTCTTGTTTGGGATGGAACATTAGTCGATGGGAAGTGGCATGGGGATGTTGCTTCTGTTGATTGGCCTTTGGCGATGTTTTCAAGTCAGCTTCCGGAATTTCAGGGGCATAAACTGGTTGCTGGCAGGCTTGCCGGGTCTTTGCAGTTATCCGGAAATCTGAAACAATGGAAGATGGCGACCACTGAAGCGAAAGTGAGTCATGTCAGGTATCGTAGAGAGGCCTCGGAAAGAGAGGTGTTTTCAGAATGGCGTATGGAATCGATTCAAATTGCAAATGCACGTGTGCGGTGGCCGGGGCGTCATTTTTATGCAAAAGAGATAAAATTGATAAACGGGAATCCTGTGATTGATGCGGGGTCTTTTAAATCGATGCTTCAATCGACACAGCAGGCATGGAGAGTGGATGCTGATAATATAAGTTTAAATCAGATCACGCCCAATATTCGCTTATCCAAAGGGTCTCTCAATTTGCCGATGTTGGAAGGCGGCGGCAGCTTGAAAAAAAATGGAAGGCTGCAATTGAAGTTACAGACATTGGCTTCGGATGGTGAGGCACTGGCTGAGAATTGGAGTGTGTCCGGGGCTGGCATATTGGGAACCACAGGTGAGCGGGGGCTTAAGTTCGAAATAAAAGCAAAAAAAGCCGGGCTGGTACGTTTCAGGCCCTTGTTGCCGGAAATGATCCGAAGAGATGCCAGCGGAATTTCAGGTGATGTGGATTTACAGTTACACCTTGCCGTGGGTTCCGCTGTTTGGGAAGCCAGCGGTGAAGCATCTGTTACGGATGCACATTTACAATATGACGGTGAGCAGTGGTATGCAAAAACGGTGAAGATTGGGCTCGATAAAATCGGTTCAGGATTGCAGGAGCAAAACATTCGGCAGGTGGATGTACAAGAGTGGAAGTATCAGACAGCACTTCACCCTCTGCATCAATCTGAGGTGAACGAAGGGGTGGATGTGATAGACGTAGCGGATGCTACGAGCAAAGATGTGAGTGCAGAGGCTTGGCACATTCAGGAATTATCGTTGCGTAAAGGGCGCATTAGTGTGGGGCATGCAGATGCTATTTGGGCGAGAAATGCTGAAATTCACGTTAAAAACTTCCGTCCGGGTTTCGCTGCACCTGTCGAGCTGAATGCAGCGTTGAGCGGTGGCTCCTTTGTTATGAAAGGTCAGTTGATGTGGGTCTCAGCCATGCCAGAATTAAACCAGGCAAAAATATGGATTCGTGATGTGCTGCCATTTTTCATGAATGACTGGTTGAAAGTTTCCGGCATGCCTGAATTTGTGCGTGGTCGGCTTTATGCCGATATCTCTTTACAAAAATCGGAAGCCGGACCGTACAAAGGGTTGGGTTATCTGCGTCTTCAACATGGTCTTTTGGGGCCTGTTCTTACTTCAAACGACCCGCTTCTTTCGCGTGTCGGTTTTAATGTGCATGACATCTTTCTTTCGTTGCAAAAGGCTGGAGCGGTTCGTTTGCGTGTTCCTTTGCAGACAGAGGGCCCGGTTGGCAATGTGCTGGGTGGCGCTTTGATACAGGCGATGAAATTGGAGATGGCTAATCAGGGGCCTTTTACCAAACCCGTAGATGTTACTAAAGGTCGCTTGTTATCGTCTATTCGGCTGCACGGGCGTGGCTCACTCTCACAAAATGAACGTGTTCGACTTAGAAATGTTATTCGGAAGATGAAAAAAAGTCCCAAACAGGTAGTGGAGCTTAAACCGCAATTGAATGCGTCATTACAGGATGCAAAACAGATTGAGCGTGCCCGTTATACTCAGCAGTTAATTGAGACGTTTTTAGTGGGTCGTGGTATATCACGTACACGCATTTTTCCGGTGTGGCCAGGTAAGCAGCATCGAAGTTCAAGCAGCACGAGTGGCATTGGTATTGTTACGATACCCTAGCCCTTTCGCTTTGTAGAAGGCGCGTTAGATTTGCGGCCCTTAAATTCTGGTTTCCGGAGATATTAAACATGACAGTCCGTACTCGTTTTGCCCCATCACCTACTGGTATGTTGCATATTGGGGGCGCTCGTACAGCGCTTTTTTCATGGCTTTATGCGCGTCATTTTGGCGGTGAGTTTGTATTGCGCATCGAGGATACTGATCGTGAGCGCTCTACCGATGAGGCAACTGCGGTGATTCTTGATGGTCTGAAATGGCTGGGTCTGGATTGGGACGGTGAACCTGTTTTCCAGAGTGCCCGGGAGACACAGCATGTGGCCGCTGTAGAGAAGTTGTTGGCAGAGGGTAAGGCATACAAGTGTTATTGCACGAGAGATGAACTGGATGTGATGCGTGAAGCGCAGCGTGTTGCAGGTCAGAAGGCGATGTATGATGGCCGTTGCCGAAATCGTGCAGAAGATGATGAAAATGCACCTTATGTGGTCCGTTTCCGTTCCCCTGATGAGGGTGAAACATGGGTAAAAGATTTAGTGCTGGGCGATGTTTGTTTTCCGAATAAGGAGCTGGATGACCTTATTATTATGCGTTCAGATGGAACGCCAACGTATAATCTGGCTGTCGTGATTGATGATGCGGATATGGGTATTTCTCATGTGGTGCGGGGTTCAGATCATTTGAATAACACGCCGCGTCAAATTCAGCTTTATGAAGCGTTGGGTTTGCCGCTACCGGCATTTGCGCATATTCCTCTCATTCATGGTCCTGATGGGGCCAAGATGTCCAAACGTCATGGGGCTGTGGCAATTACGGAATATCGGGAAAAGGGTTATTTGCCACATGCGGTTAACAACTATCTGGCTCGTCTTGGCTGGTCGTATGGTGATGAAGAAGTTTTCTCTGAAGCACGTTTGATTGAGTTGTTTGATTTGGCGCAGGTGGGCAAAGCGGCTGCACGTTTTGATCAGCAGAAACTGGATTGGTTGAATGGTCATTATTTGCGGGAGGCTGCTCCGGCGGATCTGGTTGTTGAAATTACACGTTTATTGGAAGGGGATGTCTCAAACGGTCCTGATTTGGAGCCTGTAATTGCAAGCCTGCAGGAGCGATCCAAGAACCTGCTTGATCTGGCAGAGGGTGCTCGCTTTTTTTATCAGGCTCCAACGGAATATGATGAGAAAGCGGTAAAGAAAAATTTCAAAGATGGTACATGGCCGTTGCTTGAGGCTTTTGTGGTACAGGCAGAAGGGCTCTCTGAATGGCGCGGCGAATTGGCACATGGTCTGATCGCATCTATTTGTGAAGCAGCAGAAATGAATATGGGCAAACTTGCTCAACCCGTCCGTATTCTGGTTTCCGGAGGCCCGGTTTCACCTCCGATTGACTTAACACTCGAGCTGCTGGGTAAAGATGAATCGCTTGAGCGTATCCGCAGAGGTATGGCGTCACTTCGTTCTGTGGCATAAGCGGTCTGAAAAATCATTTTAACATGGCGACGTTGATAAACGCCATTAAAAATTAATCTCAATACCCAAACATTCGCGGTCGAAGTCATCAATGACGTTGGGCGTGCGGACACGTCTGTCATTCACGCTGTTCGGATGTAACCTGCCTATGTAGTCGATGTGAAAGAGGATTTGTGCGGTTATTGTCTCACATCACATACGTGTCTTGTCTGATTCAGCGTTAGTTTGAGATTCGATGATCGGGACAGAGCCGGGAGGCTCTGGCGCAGGCTCCGGATGCTCACGTGCAACCGTGATGCCAGCAGCAATAATAATACAGCCGCCAAAAAGCCCCAGTAGATCAGGACTTTCATTCCAGAATAAAAAACCAATGATGCCAGCAAATAGAAGACTGGTGTAGCTCATGGATGAAACCTGTGAGACTGGTGCCAGTTGGTACGCCTGGGTCAGACTCAGTTGGGCAAGGCTCCCAAATAAGCCCATGGCAATAAGCCAGCCCCAGGCCTCTTGCGAAGGCCATTGGAATGTCCAGAGCATGGGTATGAATGAAATGATGCTGCCACCAAGCGCAAACATCACCACGATACGCAATCCCGGCTCAGTTTTTGAGAGTCTTTTCACCATGGTCAGCGCCAGGCCTGCAAAGGCTCCGGATACAAGCCCCAACACTCCAGCAAATGATGCAATGTTTGAGGATGGGTGGAATAGAAGCGCAACACCAATCAGCCCGATCACAGCGGCGATTTGTCTGTTTTTTGTCCAGCGTTCTTTAAGCCATAATACGGCAAACAGGGTTATAAATAGAGGAGAGGTGTAATTCAGTAGAAGTGCATCGGCCAATGGCAGATGAAAAAGTGCGTAGAAATAGAGATACATAGCGCTGAGTCCAATCAGGGTGCGTAGCAGATGAAGTCCAAAGTGTGATGTTTTTAGTGATATTTTTTTATGATATAGCAGGGGTAGAAGTATCAGTAATGCCATGAAATTACGAAAAAACACCACTTCACTTTGTGGCAGAGATTCGCTTGCCAATCGGACAAAGGCAGCCATGATTGCAAAACTGGCGGCAGAGAATAGCGCAAATGCAGCCCAGCTACGATGGAAGGGCACGGTTGTTAGCGTTTCAAATCAAGCACTGGTTTTTTTGAAACTGGTGATTAACAGTAAAACAACAGAAACACTGATGCAGGCATCTGCAACATTGAAAGCAGGCCAGTGATATTCTGTACCGCCGATACGCACATACCAGTCAATAAAATCGACCACATAACCCAATTGCATACGGTCCCAGATATTTCCAATTGCACCGGTTAGAATCAGTATCAACAACCATGGCTCAAGTCCTTTTTTGTTGCGTTCTCGCCACCACCAGAGGCTCACCACAAGCGCAATACTGATCGTCACTGCAAGAAGTGTGTTGGTTCGCCATGCCGAGTCCCAATCAGCAAACATGGCAAAGGCAACACCAAAGTTATGCGTTCGGATGATATCAAAATAGCCATCAATCACTGCGTAATGAAAAAATGGTGATTGTTGTTCGATCCACCATTTACTCAGCTGATCGGCGGCAAGTAAAAGTATCAATAGGGCAAGTTGTTGCCATGTGCGATTTATCATGTGCTGAGCGCCGTTTCGTTTACAACCACTTCAAAACAGCGTGGGCAAAGTTCATTGTGAACGCCATGATCTGGGTGCGCTGGGGAACCCACGACATAACAACGCGGGCATTTGATACCATCAGTTGCTTCAATGACAAGTGAATCACCTGCTTTTGCTTGCGCCACAATCAACAGTTGTTCGTAGCTTTCACCTAAATTTTCCGCAAATGCCATGTCCAAGTTTGGAATGGTGACAGTGGCGGCAATGGATGAACCAATGATTTTGTCTTTTTTAGCAATATCCATGGCTGTGTTGACTTGCTCGCGCATATTAAAGAATACTTTCCAGGCAGCTTCATCAATATTGACATCGGCAACGTCAGTGAATGTTTGCAAATGGATACTTTCATCTGTTGCACCCGGCAAAAACGCCCACATTTCTTCAGCCGTCATGGGCACAATCGGTGCAATCAAACGCACCAAACTATGCGCAATATCATACAAATTTGATTGTGCAGACAAACGGCGTGTTGAGTTTGAGGCATCACAATACAAACGGTCTTTGATGGCATCAAGGTAGAAACCACCCAAATCAACCGAACAGAAATGGTATATTTCCTGGTGAATTTGGTGGAAATGATAATGATCAAATGCGGTGCGCACATTTTTTGAAACGTCTGCCAATCGATGCATCGCCCATAAATCCAAGGGGTTACGTTCAACAAGCGGTATAGATTTGCTGGCATCAAAGTTCTCAAGGTTACTCAACAAGAAACGAATCGTATTACGAATGCGACGATATGATTCTGCTGTTTGTTTTAAGACTTCATCTGCGATGGTGATGTCCGCTGAATAGTCGGCTGAAGCCACCCACAAGCGAAGAATATCGGCACCCATTTGGTTGATGATTTTTTGAGGCTCTATGCCATTGCCTCTTGATTTAGACATTTTGTCGCCACTTTTATCAATGAGGAAACCATGGGTTAACACAGCCTTAAATGGTGCAACACCACGGGTGCCAATGGATTCAAGCAATGAAGATTGGAACCAGCCGCGATGTTGATCACTTCCTTCCAAGTATAAATCAGCAGGCACTTGTAAGTTTTCACGTTGCTCCAGTACACAAGCGTGGGTACAGCCTGAATCAAACCAGACATCCAGAATATCGGTTTCTTTTTCAAATGTTGTTCCGTCACTATTTGTGGCACCACAATCAGGGCAGCTCACACCTTCTGGCAAAAAGTCAGTTGCATCTTTGGCAAACCAGACATCTGCACCAGCTAACTCTACTTGTTTGGCAATGGCTTCCACCACTTCGGGTGTGGTCACCGCATGTGAACCACAGGCACAGCGGATAACGGTGATTGGTACACCCCAGTTGCGTTGGCGAGAAACACACCAGTCCGGGCGCTGCTCAATCATGCCACGAATACGGTTTTCACCCCAGGCAGGTGTCCACTCCGTTTCTTTGATGGCGGCCAATGCTTTGGTGCGCAAATCATTGTTAGCCATAGAAATAAACCACTGGGGTGTAGCACGGAAGATGAGCGGTTTATGGCAGCGCCAGCAATGAGGGTATGAGTGGCGAATTTGAGATGTTGCCAACAATGCGCCGCAGCTTTGCAAATGCTCAACCATCACGGCATTGGCTTTGTACACATGATGGCCTTCAACAACAGGTGTTGCAGGCTCAAATATACCGTGATCATTCACAGGATTAAAAGCCTGAATGCCATATTTTAATGAAACTTCGTAATCGTCCTGGCCGTGACCAGGGGCTGTGTGAACAAAGCCAGTACCCGCATCCAAAGTGACATGATCACCCAACAACACAGGGGCATCCTGATCCAAATAGGGATGACGGAATTTACGGTTTTCTAATGAAGAACCTTTGAAGGTTGCAATCGTTTCAGCTTCAACGCCGATCTCTACCAATACAGCTTCAGCAAGCGCTTCAGCAAGCAAAATAATTTCGCCTGCTTTGAGGTTTACATTCTCTTTTGCATCGGTGATACGCATGGCGATATAATCGAGATCCGGGCCTACGGAAACAGCCAGGTTTGCAGGGATGGTCCAAGGTGTTGTTGTCCAAATCACCACGGATGTTTCTGCAGTTAGAGCAGGGTTGATGTCGGATAAATCTTCGCCTGCTTTGAATTTCACAAAGATAGAATGGGAAGTATGATCTTCGTGTTCAACTTCGGCTTCTGCTAAAGCTGTGGCACAGGACACACACCAGTGAACGGGTTTTGCACCTTTGTATAAACCACCATTTTCAAGGAACTTACCGATTTCGCGTACAGTGTTGGCTTCAAAAGTAAAATCCATGGTCACATAAGGATTTTCCCAGTCGCCAGTGATGCCAAGGCGTTTGAACTCTTCGCGTTGGATATCAATCTGTCCCTTGGCGTATTCACGGCATTCAGCACGAAATTCAGCATCAGAAATATCTTCTTTTTTGCGTTTCTTTTTTTTGAATTTCTCTTCAACTTTTAATTCGATAGGCAGGCCATGACAATCCCAACCTGGCACGTAAGGCGCATCAAAACCCATCATGGTGCGTGAGCGAACAACGATATCTTTGAGGACTTTGTTCACCGCGTGACCCATATGAATTCTGCCGTTGGCATACGGAGGGCCATCATGAAGGATGAACTTAGGCGCATCTTTTCGGGCTTCACGAATTTGTGAGTAGAGATACTCACTTTCCCATCTTTCCAGACGTTTTGGCTCGTTTATTGGCAGGTTGCCACGCATGGGGAAGTCAGTCTTTGGTAAAAAGACGGTGGGACGGTAATCAAACTTTTCCTGGTCAGACAAGATCATGCTCCAATCGAAAGAAACTACTTTTTTGCGTATTTGAAAAGGGTGTGAATGGACTTTTCAGAGATGCTTTTCAAGCTGTTTCTTTTAAAATCTTCTTTAAGTGGACGAAGCATAGGGAATTTTTCGGTTTTTGTCTTATTCTCGTGTTTTCTTTTTAAAAAGCACCTTAAACACTAAGGATTTTTCGGGCGGCGTTACAATCTTTTGCAATTTGTCTGGCAAGGTCATCTGCGCCTGTAAAGGTTCTGTCTTCACGAACGCGTTTGATGAATTCAATTTCCAGACGGTCATTATAGAGTTCCGGACTTTCATCCAGAATATGAGCTTCCAGCACCAGTGTTCGGCCATCAAAGGTGGGGCGATATCCCAAATATACTGCGCTATTCCAAATCTTTCCTTTGTGGTGTGCACGTGCGGCGTAAATGCCAGCAGGTGGGTGGGAAAGGTCTGCCACATCGAGGTTGGCGGTTGGAAAACCAATCTTTCGGCCCCGTTTATCGCCATGCATCACATGGCCTGAAATCGAATAAAGGCGACCAAGCAAGCTTTTAGCAAGATCAAAGTCTGCCGCCTCAATGGCAGAGCGAATCCGGCTCGATGACACCACTGCATCATACATCTCAAATGCCGCAGCTTCACTCACAGTGAATGACTTTTCATCACCCATTTTGCGCAGATCATCTGAATGGCCTGCCCGGTTGCGACCAAATGCAAAATCATAACCGACGTGGACATGTTTAAAAGCGAATGTGCTGTGCAATGTTTGCATGAACTTGTCGGCAGTCCAGCCAGCCAGTTCCTTGTTAAAGGCCAACAGAAAAACCACATCTGCCCCGGCATCACGCAGGAGTTCAAGGCGTTCGTGTAAATGGCACAATCTACGCGGGGATTCATCAGGAAAAAGTACAGCACGAGGATGTGGTTCAAAAGTGACAACAACAGATGGGCCACCCACAGCCAGAGCATGGCCTCTTAATTCAGCCAATACCTGCTGATGACCTAAGTGTACACCATCAAAATTGCCGATGGTGACAGCACCGTTTTTTGCGGCGACATATGCTTTTGCATCATCCCATGAACGCAATATTTTCATATCGGCTAAACTACCGTCCTGTATTTCAAATAGCTAACACGGGCTTGGTTACTCTTTAGGTATCAGGGTGAGCACGTTCATAAATGATAAAGCTATAAGCATAGTCATTATTTGCATCCGGATCATGGTATTCACAAAAAACCTGCTTCCAATCGGATTTATCAAATTCAGGAAACCAGGCATCGCCTTCAAACAAGGCATGAATGACAGTGCAATAAAGGCGATCTGCATTAGGCAACAACAATGCATAAATTTCAGAGCCACCAATGACCATGATCTCATCAGCATCAGGTACAGCCGCTTTAGCCTCAGCAAGTGTGTTTACAACGAGACAACCATCGATAATCAGATCAGTTTGCCGAGTGAAAACGATATTCTCTCTTCCCGGAAGTGGCTTGCCAATCGATTCAAATGTTTTCCGGCCCATTAGAATAGGCTTGTCCATGGTTTGTTTGCGAAACCACTGCATATCTGCTGAGAGTTGCCATGGCAGAGCATTATCTTTTCCAATGAGTTGCTGTTTATCCATGGCCCAGATGAGCGAGAGTGTCGGTGTATTTGTTGTCATGAGGCGAGACTCGCGAATGCATATTGGGTTTGCAATGGTTCACGCGCATGCCGACACATGAACGGGTAGATCGCATTGTTTTTTATGATTTGAGTTGTGCCTTGTAGCCACTTCCAGTCGACTAAATGAAAAAGCTTAAGATGATTAATGTGGAACATGCTATTTGCACCCTCTTGATTAAACGACTTACAAAAATAGTATAACACAAAACATGATGCTGGGAGAGCTGGGTATTAAGTTAGTGAATCAATGACAGTTTCTATTCTACAGAAATTTCCGACCGATTAAATGGCAATCGGTGCTCGAATACCGGGATGGCATTCATAATTGGTAAGTTCAAAATCTTCAAATGTAAAATCAAAAATATTTTTCACGTCTGGATTGATCTTCATAACAGGTAGAGAAAAAGGCTCGCGTGCAAGCTGAGTTGCGACTTGTTCCATATGATTAGAGTAGAGATGAGCATCACCGAACGTATGTACGAAATCTCCCGGTTTCAGGCCACAAACTTGTGCAACCATCATGGTAAGCAGTGCATAAGATGCGATATTAAAGGGTACGCCAAGAAAGATGTCTGCACTTCTTTGGTAGAGCTGGCAGGAAAGCCTTCCATCAGACACATAGAATTGAAAAAAGGCATGGCATGGTGCCAGTGCCATTTTACCATGCTTTACATTGGCCTGTGGTGAGATTGATTCATCAGGCAAGTCGGACACATTCCATGCAGATACAATCAGGCGACGGGAATCAGGTTTGGACTTGATCTGTTTGATCAAACTTGAAATCTGATCAATATGTTGTCCATCGGGTGTTGGCCAGTTGCGCCATTGATAGCCATAAACAGGACCGAGGTCGCCATCTTTTGTCGCCCATTCATTCCAAATAGAAACACCGTTTTCGGTCAGGTATGCTGTTTTGGTTTCTCCTTTGAGGAACCACAGCAGTTCATGGATGATTGACTTTAAGTGGACTTTTTTGGTGGTCACCAACGGAAAACCTTGTGAGAGATCAAAGCGTAGCTGGTGACCAAAAACTGATTGGGTTCCCGTACCCGTCCGGTCACCTTTTTGAGTGCCATTATTAAGTACGTGTTGCATCAGGTTCAGGTAAGCGCGCATGAATCACTCCTCGCCACTGTAAAGTTGGTCGGTTATGCTGCCGTCTGTTGAAGACGATTAAAAGCCATTGGAGGATTCCATGTATATCTTCAAGCTAATGCTAGTTGTTTTGGTGCTTTTTATTTCTATGCCAGCCATGGCGGAAAAGCTTGTTTCGCCTGCACTTGAAACGATGACAGCGCCGCAGAACACAGAAGCCGAAACACCTTTGTTACCGGGTTTCGAGAAACCTGAACGGAGGGGGCCTGCCACCGCGACAGACAAAATTGTGGATCGTTTTATGGCACTCAATACGAATCCGGAAGAATCGGCAGGCGTCGATTTTGAAGAGTACTTTGCGATGGTGCAACAGCGTGCACTGGATCGTTTTAAAGCCATGGATTTCAATCAGGACGAAGAAGTGACTGAGGAAGAATATCGTGAGTTTTGGAAGGCACAAAAAGCGCAATATTATCGTTTAAAACGCTAACAGGTATGAAACGTTGACGTTCTCTGTCACCTGTCAGGTTATTACTTCATCCGCCTCGATGGTTTCTTTTTCTGCTTTTCCCGCTTCAATCCATTCAATGATACAGGGCTGCTTTAAAACACTCTGAACATAAGCTTTTTCGACACCGTTAAGAGGAATGCCATAACCCTCAAAACGCAGTGCAATGGGCGCAAACATGGCATCAGCGATTGAATATTTTCCAAATAGCCATTCGCCATCTTTTCCGAATTGAGCTCTACAGCTTTGCCAGAGCCCTTTAATTCTTTCAACCTCCTGTTCAGCTTTTGGAGAGAGGCGGATATTCTGAAATTTCTTTCGGCAATTCATGGGCAGTTCATTTCGCATATTTGTAAAGCTGGCATGCATTTCGGCACTTATTGATCTCGCCACGGCACGCGCTTTTACTTCTCGGGGCCAGCCAGCAGAATCTAAATATTTTTCAGATAGGTACTCAAGAATTGCTAAGGAGTCCCAGACGATGAAATCGCCATCTTTCAATACTGGGACTTTAAAATCGGAATGATACTTTGACAGCTCTTTACGGGTTGTTTCAGTGAAAAGTGGCACTCTTTTTTCTTCGAATTTAATGTGTTGCTGTTTCATAAACACCCAAGGCCTGAGAGACCATGAAGAATAATTTTTGTTTCCAATAATTAATGTTAAATGTGACATCAATGTACTCCTTTTTTGTTAGGCATCTAGCTGCTTGCGTAGCAGTTGGTTAAGCTTCTCAAAAGAGAATGGTTTGGAGATAGTGATGCTCTTCTCTATATTCTTACTGGAAGTGAGTGATCGTTCTTTGTCATGGCCTGTTGCAAAAATCACAGGCAATTCGCCATTTAACAATTGCATTTGTTCCACGGCAGCAATCCCGCCCATCTTTGGCATGACAAGGTCAGAGATGACCAGATTGATCTTATGTACGTTCGCTTTGAACAGTTCGATTACCTTTTCACCGTCCTCTGCTGACAAAGCAGTCTCCGTTCCAACATCATGAGATGTCATCATCTTTCTCCCTTTTTTCAGAATCTCCTAGCCAATTTAACTTATAACAGCTTCTTTCAGGAAATAACGCTAGGCCAAACGATGAGGTCTGGAAACTTCGATTGAGAGGCTTAGTTGTTAGCGTTGCTCAATGCGTAATTTGATTGCAAATCTGTTTGAGTTGATGTTCGAGCGCCTTGAGAGAAGGGCTTCGCCAAACATTTTAGATTCCTTGTCATTGGCCATGATGGTAATTGCTTGGCTTAGGGGGATAGTCAATTCTGTAACAGCACCAGCAATCTCAACAGGTTTGTTTTGATTTGAAGATGGATTTGCATTTAACCGAATCGGTGCGTTGCGGGACGGTGTTTTGAGAGGGGCAGTGGTTGTGCCTAAATCTATCAGAATTTCTGTTTTTCCTTTGATGCCAGTGTGATCTTTTTGGTTGCGCATCCATGGCGTGATACGGACATGGACATGCCCTGAATCAGCAGGGCGGACATGGGCTACAAACCCGGAAGTTACGGATACAAGATTGACGCTGTTGGTTGAGATCAAGCCATAACTGGTAAGCCATTGACGGATATGTTTTCGATAGGGCTGGAGTGTACCTACTTCAATGCTGCCGTTGTGATTGGCTGAGAGGTGCAGGTTCAATGATTGTTTGTTTGAACTGCGCAGGTTTTTATCTTTAAGATTTAGCTGAATCCAGCCACCTGGAAGCACCGCTTCTGTATGTGTGGCTTTAAGTTGTGAATTTTGAAGATGGAACATCTCCAGATACATAGAATATTGTGGCGTGGCTACATCCAGTTGTTTTAGGAGTTTGCGTGCTTCCTGAATATTTTTGCTTTCATCATTGATAATGAGCGTCCGGCGGGAGGAAAGTATAGTGACACTGCCGCTTTTTGAGAGTTGGCTTTTTACAGCCGCTTCGGCTTCATTCAGCGGCAGGTGATAAACTTCCAGCATTGCTGTCTCGGCAATCAACGGTTGTGGACATACAAGGCATGCCAGTAAAGATAATTTCCATATCCACAAGCGAGAGCGCCGATTCAAATGTTTTTCTCTCTGCTGTCATTATCAAAGTCAGGTGTTGGTTCTGTCAGACTGGCCGGATCCTCATGGATAATGATTTCGGCATTGGGGTAGGTAACAAGCAGTGATGCCTCGACTTCATCCGCAATGAAATGTGCTGCTTTTAATAAAAGGCTGTCATCAAGTTCGAGATGAAATTGAATAAAATAAGTCACACCTGATTGCCGGGTTCGCAGATCATGCATGCCACGAACTTTGGGATGGACAAGAATGATATTTTTAATCTGTTCTCGTTCTTCATCTGAGAGCTCATGATCCATCAGGTCATGAATGGCATGCTGCACAATCTCCCATGCACTGTAGAGGATGAAAATTCCGATGCCGATTGCAAACACTGCATCAAACCCTGCCCAGCCATAAGCTGCCAGAATCAATGCTAAAATGACGCTGGCATTCACGTAAAGATCAGTTTTGTAGTGCAACGAGTCGGCTTTGATCGCTGTGGAATTGGTTTTGTTGATCACGTGTTTTTGAATGGTCAGCAGACCAAGCGTAGCAACAATGGAAAAGATCATTATGCCAATGCCGACCTCAATGTTTTGAGGCTGTTGTGGACGGAAAAAGCGAGCAAAGGCTTCCAGCACCAAAAAACCTGCTGAGCCAGCGATGAACATCGCTTGGGCAAGTCCTGCCAGTGCTTCAGCTTTGCCATGACCAAAGCGGTGCTCTTTATCTGCAGGCGCAAGTGCATGCCGGACAGCAATCATATTGATAATAGCAGCGGCAGCATCAAGTGTGGAGTCAATCAATGTTGCCAGAAGGCTGACTGAATCCGTCCAGAACCAGGCAATAAGTTTGGCAACAATCAGTGAAACAGCAACTGATACGGATGCATAGGTTGCCAGGCGCATTAAGTGGCCTGCTTCCTCAGGTGGTAAAACGTGTGGCGTATCGGTTGTTTTAGTCATGGCGATATCATGAACTGCTATGGCCTCGGAATAAAGTGCGCCATGGTACAAAGGCAGGAATGCGTTTTTTGTAATCATCATATGCAGGGTGTGTTTGCAACATACGCCTCTCTTCAAAGTAAGAGCCCATCACAAAATAGAAACAAATGGCGAGGGTTAAATTCAAGCTGTTCAGGCTTTGTATAGGGCTGGCCAGCAGTGCAAGCATCACACCGGAATACATCGGATGACGCATATGGCGATAAATACCGTGTTCGTGGAAACCTTCTCCTTGCTCGGGTGGATGGCTGATGCCTAAAAATACTTTGGTATCAAATGATTTCAGGCTAAGAATCACAATCCATAAACCACAAAGTTGAATGAAGATCAGTAGCCAGTTCAGCCAGCCATGGATATGATACAGTGGCTTGTCCGGCAGTTGATAGATGTAAAAAAACCATATTACAGTCAGTAGCAATGCAAAGATTGAGTAGAGAAGGCGATAGCGCTGGGTTGTCAGGCCTCGCTGATAAAACCATTTTTTACATACTTCAGCGGCAAATACTGAATGGATCAGAGCAAATAGCAGTCCGGAAATCCAGATGGGCAGAGAGATCATGGGATGATCATAGATCACTTGCTTTGTATTGTCTGTTTGAAGCATGATCACGGGATGCGATTTTTGTTGTCCCCACATCATAATGCGCGACCTGCCGGTTCGATCATTGATCTGATTGTTCTGCATGCAATTAGTCTGCCACCCGGCCAGTTTGAATCGGAGCATATCGAGGCGTTCTTTATGGGGAATCTGGATAGCTTATCTCACCCGGACTTTGCTGGTCTGTCAGGCACATGCGTTTCTGCACACTTTGTGGTCGATCGCAAAGGTAAGGTGACTCAGTTTGTACCAACATCTCGCCGCGCATGGCATGCCGGTCAATCAAGTTGGAGGAGTACGGAAGGTGAAGCGCAGGAAAATTGTAATGATTATTCAGTTGGCATTGAAATGATAGGCGATGAATTGAACCCTTTTACACAGGCGCAGTACCGGGAAACGGCACGCTTGTGCCGGACATTAATGGCGGAATATCACGGCATAACAATGCAGCGAATTGTAGGGCATCAGGATGTTGCACCGGGGAGAAAATGGGATCCGGGGAAGCAGTGGGATTGGACAAAATTTTATCGCAGTTTATCCCGGATACGGAATGTTTCGTTTAAGGTGGAGCTATGAGTGATGAAACCTGGGTTCGTCTTAGTGTATTTGCAGGCGTGCTGGCTGTGATGGCTTTGTGGGAGTGGCTGGCTCCCAGGCGCTTGCTTGTGCAGGGGCGTAAGCGCTGGCCTGCCAATCTGGGCATTGTGGTGCTGGACTCTGCGGTGGCGTGGGTGGTGTTGCGCCTTGTGCTGCCTGCTGGTGCTGTCGGTGCAGCATTGTGGGCTGAAACGCACCATGTCGGGTTGTTATCCATGTTGAGTCTGGCAGACATAGCAGTGGTGGTATTGGGTGTCATTTTACTCGATCTGGTGATTTATGGGCAGCATGTTCTTTTTCATGCTGTGCCGCTGCTGTGGCGCCTGCATATGGTGCATCACGCAGATAGGGATATTGATGTAACGACCGGGCTGCGTTTTCACCCCATTGAAATTCTGATCTCAATCGGCATCAAGATCGGCGCGGTCATACTGCTTGGCGTGCCTGTGATTGCTGTGGTGCTTTTTGAGGTGATTCTCAACGGGATGGCGATGTTTAATCACGCCAATGCACGGCTACCACTTAGGTTGGATGCGCTGTTGAGACTACTTTTTGTTACGCCCGATATGCACCGGGTGCATCACTCTGTTCTTAGGCATGAGACCAACAGTAATTACGGGTTTAATCTGTCGGTATGGGATCGCCTGTTTGGCACCTACCGTACCCAGCCAGAACAGGGGCATGATGATATGACCATTGGTCTTGAGCAGTTTCAGCAACAACCCACGCATCGTTTGTTCTGGATGTTGCGCTTGCCGTTTTATGCTCCGGTGGGTCAGTATCCGATGATGGGAGAGGATAAATCAGATGAATCAAAATAATCAAATTTTACCGATGTTAATTTATCCGGTTGTCATGGTGACAGCAGTGGCGGCGCAGCTGTTCATGCCAAACACAGGTATGCAGATTGTATATGCAGCTTACGCCGTTGTTTTAATCGGTGCAGTCGTTATTACGGTGCTTGAGTGGGCTATGCCGGAACGCCTCACGTGGCGACCGTCTGTTGAAGATATTGGTCGAGACGCACTGTATATGATTTTGTTGCAAGTACTCTTTCCTCGTTTGTTATCTTTCTCAGTTGCGTTGTTGTTACTCTATGTCATCGATGGTGGTGCGGGTCTTTGGCCATCGGAGTTGCATGTTGGTTTTCAGGTTGTGTTCATGATGTTAATCGCTGACTTTTTTCGTTACTGGTTACACAGGCTGGCGCATACAAGCCATTGTTTGTGGCGATTCCATGCGGTTCATCATTCGCCGGATAAACTGTACTGGCTTAATACAGGGCGTTTTCACCCGGTGGATAAGGGCCTTCAATTTTTATTTGATGCACTGCCTTTTATTTTGTTGGGCGTAAGTTCAGAGGTGCTTTCGCTTTATTTTGTTTGTTATGCTCTCAATGGCTTCTTCCAGCATAGTAACATTCGACTGAGATTTGGTTGGCTAAACTATATTATCAGCACGGCGGAGTTGCATCGGTGGCATCACTCGTTAAACAAATCTGAGTCTGACAATAATTACGGAAACAACTTGATTATCTGGGATTGGATATTTGGTACCCGATATTTACCGGCAGGAAAGAAAGTAGAGTCACTTGGGTTAAATAATGCTGATTATCCAGATACATTTGCTGCGCAAATGATCGCACCATTTCAGTATCGCGGGCGGCTCTAAAGTATTCATGCTGTTGCGTCGTTATGCCTTAAATACAGCATTCCGGTTGAAGATGTTATGGGAGGGTAAGCGCTACCTTCGCTATTCAAAAAAAGCACTTGAGCAGCCGGAAGTTGTTCAGCAACAATGTTTGATGGAGATTCTTTGCAAGAATAGCCAAACGCAGTTTGGTAAAAAACATGGATTCGAAAACATTCATTCTTTTGAGGAATATGCTCAGGCTGTACCGATTCAAAGTTACGAATCTTTGCGCCCATACATTGATCGTCAGATTGCAGGCGAAGCACATTCATTAACCTTTGAAAGGCCGCTATCATATGCACAGACCAGTGGTACCACTGATCAGCCTAAACTGCTGCCTGTTACTGCCACTTCAATGGCAATGCACAGAATAAATCAGGGTGTTTTCACATGGGTGCAATATCGATCAAACCCGGAAGCTTTTTCAGGGCAGATGCTAGGTTTTGCCGGAGCTGCTGAAGAGGGGAGAGTCGCTTCAGGTATTCCGTATGGATCAGTGTCCGGTGTGATGTATCGAAGTATGCCAAAATTTGCTCAAGCAAAATTTGTTGTGCCCTATTCGGTGTTTGAAATAGAAGATTATACGTTGAGGTATCTAACGATTGCTCGTCTGGCACTTGCTGAAGGTCATGTGACTTATATGGCAGCGGCAAACCCAACAACATTTCTTCGATTATTGGATGTCATTAAAGACAATTTCACAGTGCTTGTTGATGATGTTGAAAAGGGAATATTTACCTCAAATCATGATCTTGAACCACAGATTCAACAAGCGATTGCATTGCGTTTAAAAGCGAGTCGTTCCCGTGCAAGGAGCCTGAGACGGATTAAAAACGTAGATGGCATATCTTTTCATTCATTATGGCCTTCACTGAAGATGGCGGTGACGTGGACAGGTGGTAGTTGTGGGGTCGCTGTTGATGTGCTGCGTACGTTGCTTTCTGAAGAGACGCAGATTTTTGATTTGGGGTATGTTTCGAGTGAGTTTTTTGGATCAATCACCATGGATAGCGGTAAGCCAAAGGGGTTGCCGACACTTTATGCCAATGTGTTTGAGTTTGTTGAGCGGGATGCGTGGGATGAAGGTGAGCGTAAAACATTAAGGCTGGGTCAGCTTGAAATGGATAAAGAGTATCAGATTATTGTGAGCACAATGTCAGGCCTTTATCGCTATTTTATGAATGATATTCTTCGTGTTACAGGTTTTTTGGGGCAAACGCCATTGTTTGCTTTTGTGCAAAAAGGTAAAGGTGTAACAAATCTTTGCGGAGAGAAGTTGTATGAGGCGCAGGTGATCAAAGCAGTGCAGGCAACTTGTTCACAATTGGGTCTGAATTCGTGTTTTTATCTCATGTTGGCAGATGAAAAGGCACATCAATACAGGCTCTATATAGAGCCGTTGGAAACATCTGTCATCGATCATGATGAGATTGCTCAGTCTATTGATCAGCAGCTTTCTGAAAATAATATTGAATATGCTGCAAAACGCACCAGCCAACGCCTGCAAAGAGCTGAGGTTTATTATCTTGCAAAAGGGACAGGTGATGCCTGTAAAATGTTTTACGTGGCCAAGGGCAGGCGTGAGCAACAGTTCAAATTGTTGCTTGTCCAGTATCGAAAAGATCTGGAGTTTCCAATAGAGAACCATGTTCATGCCGCTGGAGTGCATGCTTGAATATCACTGCGATAAATATTTTTCTTCTTGAAATACCTTTTCAAACACCTTTCAAACACGCTACTGCCATCCGGGAAAAAACGGCAAGCCTCTGGGTAGAAGTGCGCTCAACAGAAGGTGTGATTGGCAATGGTGAATCCTGTCCTCGAGCTTATGTGACTGGAGAGACGCTTGGCAAAGCTGTTTGGTTTGTTGAGGGTAAAAAACAGATGCTTATGGAAAACATTCATGATTTGGATGATTTAAAAGATTGGGTAGAAATGCATCGTGTCGATATTGATCTGAATCCGGCTGCATGGTGTGCGGTGGAGCTGGCTTTACTTGATTCATTGGCGAAAGATAAACAATGTTCCGTTGAACAGTTATTAGGGTTGCCTCAGTTGGCTCAGAGTTATAGGTATACAGCCGTTTTGGGTGATATGGAGGCTGATAAGTTTGAAACCCAAACACGCCAATATTTGGACATGGGATTTACAGACTTCAAAGTGAAAATCTCAGGGGATATAGGTTTAGATAAGGAAAAGCTGAGCTGTCTTAAACGCTTATCACCGAAATCCAGTTTGCGACTGGATGCAAATAATTTTTGGCAGGAGTTGAATCAGGCCAGTCGATTTTTGCAAAAATTGGATATCGACTTTTTTGCTGTTGAAGAGCCGTTGCAAGCCAATAACTATGATGACTTGGCAATGCTTGCAAAGAACCTTGAAAAGAAAATTATTTTAGATGAAAGTTTTTTACGGTTTGAACAATTTGAATGGCTACAAACTGCACCGGAAACATGGTTGATTAATTTGCGGATATCAAAAATGGGTGGTGTGATCCGCTCTTTGGAAATTGTTAAAAAAGCACAAAAAATTGGTGTGAAATTGGTTGTTGGCGCTCAGGTTGGTGAGACGAGTCTTTTGACTCGGGCAGCTTTGAACATCGCAGATGCTGCTGGAGATCTACTGGTTGGGCAGGAAGGTGCATTCGGAACTTATCTGCTCAAAGAGGAAGTGTGTGAGCCGCTGCTTATGTTCGGCAAAGGAGGGAAGCTTCGTTTGCCTCAAGGGCTTTCGGCATCTCCCGGATTTGGAATGAAATTGATTAATCGATTGTTTTTCCAATCTTTAGATGATGCTGTCCATACAAATATAGATAGAGGGCTAAAACAAGGTGAAAAATGATGGGGATTGTACCTTCTCCAACCCAGCGACGTTCCGGGAACCAGACCATCGTTAACACGTAACGGACGATCATGCTGGCACTATAGACATACGAAAACCAAACAATGATTTTCGCTGAGCGATTTCGAATACTGGAAAAGTAGCCGTGATTTAAAGTCAAATCCCAGTTTGTTTTGCACATGAAAAGAATGATTATGAGTTGGATTGGCAGGAGAAATTGATATTCGATGAGTCCTGAATACCAGTGCTGCATGTCCGGTAACCATGTGACATGAAAAAAGTAGACAGAAGCTTGCGCAAGCACTCGAAATAAAAATAGAAGAGTGAGTAACCACAGGAATTTCACACTAATTTGATTCAATTTTATAAGCTCTTTGGATGTTTCATACTTTGAAGCATAACCATAAATGAAAGATGATATAAGTTCATACTTGCCGTTTTATACTTCAATGGGCCAGTATCCTATGATGAAATTCACTAAGATTGTGAAAAAGGGAGAGTCTGATGTGTGAAGAAGAAGCGTTGGTGAATCGTTGCGCATGTATCAACAAAACTTTCGAACAGCTTTTGAGATATGATAATTTTGAAGATGCTCAGAAAAAAGCGGGTGCAGGTGTGGAGTGTGAAGGTTGCATACCCTATCTGAAACTGGCATTTGCAACGGGTGAAACAGCTTTCGAGATTGAAGATGTCCGTATGAAAGCGTTTGAATAATGGCTGTGGCATCAGGCAGTGAAAAGTTTTTGATATCGGGCGCATGTCTGGTTATTTTAATTGCTGGCATGCAGGCGGCAGCACCGCTGATGGTGCCATTTTTGATGGCTGCATTTGTTGCGTGCATTTGCCTGCCTCCCATGCAGTGGTTGATGACACGTAAAGTCCCTGCATCAGCGGCAGTGTTTATTGTTATTTTGGGGTTGTTGTTGGTTGGTGTGTTAATCACTGTGTTTGCAGGTGCTTCGGTATCGAGTTTTTCACAGGATTTACCGTTTTATCAGACGCGATTGGAAGAGCAGATGGCCCAGTTTATTCTCTGGTTACTCGGTTATGGCATCACCGTTCCAGATGGTGCGGTTCATGATCTGTTTAACCTATCTGCTGCCATGGGTATGGCAGGTGCGTTTCTGTCCGGTGTTGGCAATGTGTTGGCCAATACTTTTTTCATCGTGCTGACTGTTATTTTTATTATGTTTGAGGCAATCGCACTTCCACATAAGTGGGCATTGCTTGGTGAACATGCGCCGTCCACTGATGCCGTTAAGAAGTTCATGGAGAGTGTGAATAAATATCTCGTGATCAAGACAGGTGTGAGTTTGGCAACAGGTGCAGCGGTCACTGCCTGGCTGACGATTCTTGGCGTTGATTATCCAATCCTCTGGGGTTTGATTGCGATGCTGTTTAACTTTGTACCCAATATTGGTTCGATCATCGCAGCGGTTCCAGCGTTGTTGTTGGCATTGGTGCAGCTTGGTCCTGAATCGGTTCTTTATGTCGGTGCGGGTTATATTGTTGTGAATCTAGTGATGGGAAATGTGGTTGAACCACGTTTTATGGGCCGTGGTGTTGGTCTCTCTACACTTATCGTTTTTGTGTCTTTGGTCTTCTGGGGCTGGGTGCTTGGCGTGGTTGGGATGCTATTGTCTGTACCGCTTACGATGATTGTGAAAATTGCGCTGGAGTCCAAAGATGAAACCCGCTGGATCGCTGTGCTTCTAGGTCCGGATGTGGAACCGGAAGAGGTTAAATCAGAAAGCTGATAATAATGTAAAATTCTGATGATATCGAATGAAATAAAATGTTTGGGGCTGTCCCAGATAATGCATAAATTGTATTATCGAGGGTGGGATGAGAAAGAGTCGATTAAGTTGGTACAAGCAGAATCGTCTGCTAGAGCATTTTGTTGCTGGCACTACAGCCCGATGTGCGGCAGATCTCATTGGAGTTAATCGTAAAACATCGGCATATTATTTTC